>Ga0116130_1000392_pt1 | contig 27777 bp, 20 predicted proteins | sample June2015DPH_17_5_FD_89733 | JGI IMG/M metagenome (GOLD analysis project Ga0116130, IMG submission 89733) | Peatland microbial communities from SPRUCE experiment site at the Marcell Experimental Forest, Minnesota, USA - June2015DPH_17_40 | ecosystem: Environmental > Terrestrial > Soil > Wetlands...
CGGCCACGCCGGCCAAGTCGCGGCGGAAGGAATCCGGATAGACGCGGTCGCGCTGGAGCACGGCGGCGCGCACATCGGCGCCGTTCGAATCGTGCGCCGCCACGGGATAGATTTTGCGCGTGACGCCGAACAGCCGGAAGTCCGGGAAGGGCGGCGACTTGAATTTTTCGTTGGTGACGATCTCGGTCGCCGCCGGGTGATCGAGCGCCATCAGCTTGATCTGGTCCAGATAGGAGACCTCGCGCAACTCTTCGGTGACGCGGACTTCGTAAGCGCCATCGCGCTGCTGAAGCGCTTCGGCCGGGATCGAAACATATTCCTGGTGATCCACCGGGAAGAATTCGCCATCGCCTGAGCTGGCGCCGAGCGGCGCTACGCCCAGCACGTCGGTGATGAACTGAAAGCCGCTGCCGTTCCAGGTGAAGATCATCGGGCAGGAGCCGGCCAGGCGAGGCGCTTCCTTGATGGCGTCCAGTTTGTTTACCGGCTGGTTGGTTTCGTTCTGCACCAGGCCGTTGGGCCAGGTGATGCGCACCGTATCCACCTTGGTGCGATCGCCCAGGCGGAAGACAACGGGAACGCCGGCGTATGTGACCTTTTCGTAACTCGTGCCGGCCTTCACTTCCACCTTGGCATTCACCGCGGCCTTGGGGTTCTTCTCGCCGGTGAGTGCCACTTCGATCCAGTTGCCGTAGTCAGGCGTGACGTTATGACGGATGGTGAGCGACCCATCCAGACTGAGGACCGCGCGGTCGAGGCGTCCATTGCCCTCGAAATCGGCGAGCACTTCGCGCGGCGGAAAAGCCTCGTCGGGTAGCGCTGGCTTCGGCTCGAATTTACTGGGGCGGTTGAGCAGCAGCAGGCCTTGCGTGAGTAAGTCGGTGCGGCCGTCGCGGTTCACATCGCGCGCCACCAGGTTGCCTGCAATGGGGGGAAATGTATCGAGCGGGACGGCTTCATAGTGGCCCACCAGGCGGTCGCGGTAGAGCACGCCGGGGCGGTCGTCGTAGCTCACTACGAGGTCGAAGTAGGGCGTGTCCGGTTCCAGATCGAAGCGGACCGCGTCACGGGCGTGGCCGCTCACAAACGGGAAGCGCGCGGTTTCGTCGCTGAAGCCGGCTTCGCCATTGTTGCGCAGCAGCTTCGATTGCGGGCCGATGAGAAACAGGTCTTCGTCGTAATCGTGATCGTAATCGAGCCAGACGGCGGTAAGGTAAGTGCCGGCCGGCAGGTCGGCATGCTTCTTGAAATGGCCGTTGACGTTGCGATAGAGCGCCGCACCGGTGCGCGTGATGACACAGAGATCCGGCAAGCCGTCATTATCGAAATCGCCGGGCACGATGGAAACCACGTCGCGCAGGGCTTCCAATCCCGAATCCGGCACCGGCGTTTTGCCGTTGCGGAAGAGTTGCGCGCGCCCGCCGCCCCAGGCAATCAGGCTGGGCCGCGGGCCGCCATCGAGATCGAGCACGGCCAAGCCAGCCTCGCCGCCGGTGAATCCATCCGCGATTTTCTCATCGCGATACACCGGCGCGGCTAGCGGAGCGGGCTGCGGCTCATCGATGGGATCATAGATTTCCGCATACGTGCACCAGTCCATGTCTTCCGGAATGGCGGCGCCATCCTGACGCTGCTTCGCATCCTGGAATAGCCGCAGCTCGGTGGCTGCATCGGCCGGCCGGTTCGCCTGCCGGTACATTCCGTAGAGCTGGAAATGCGGCGCGGCCAGCAGCGGGTTCAGGTCGCGCGCGGTTTCAAACTGTTTGATGGCCGCGGCGGTCTCGCCTTTCATTTTGAGCAGCGTGCCGATCTGGTAGTGAGTCACCGGCTCGGTGGGAACCAGCCGCGCCATTCCCTCGAATTCGACGAGCGATTTGTCGAACTCGCTCTCTCGCTTGTATGCGACGCCCAGGTTGAACCAGGTGTGCGGCAGCCTGGGGTCCTGCTTCTGTACCTTTTCGAGTTCGGCGATACCGCGCGCCATTTCGCCGACGCGCAGCAGCGCCAGGCCGTAATTCAGCCGCTCGCGCACCGAGCCGGGCGCCATCTCCAGTGCGGTATGGAATTCCGTTACCGCCTGCGGCTGCGTGGTCGGGTTCTCATAAAACGCTTTGCCCAGGTTGCGGTGCTCCCAGAGCTGCGCCTCGCGCGCCCGATTGATCTGCGTATGGGCAAGCCACGCCAATCCACAGATTGCTATGATTACCAGGAAAACCTTGCCGCGTAGTGGCATTGTCAGACTAGTTCGAAATGGCAGACGCCCTCCTCGGCGACACCACCGGTGCCGTCAAAATATCATAATAGGCGCGGTGCGGCCATAATGGGAACATACTAGTGGAGCAAGGCCGATCTCCTACAATCCGTTTGTTGGCCGGGCTGGCCGTCACGCTATCGGCGGTGACGGTGTATTCGGCGTACACGATTGTGCAACTGCGCAGCCTGGAGCAGTTGCAGGCATCCATCATCGACCGGAACCGCACCGACTCGCTGTTGCTGCTGCGCATTCAGAACAACCTGAATACGCTGGCGGTGACGATGCGGGACATGCTGGAAGGAAGCGAGCCGTATCCGCTGACCGCGTGGCAGGCGCCGTTTCACCGCATCCGCACCGACCTGGACGACGCGCTCGATCAGGAGAGCCGCTCCTCGCCGCTCGACCGCAGCTCCGACCAGCGCGCCTACCTGGCCAGCAGCGTGACGCAGTTCTGGGATGCGTTGGACCGCGTGTTCGCGCTGGCTGCGACCGAGCCCGACAAAGCGCGCGACCTGATCCGCATTTCGCTCGAAGCGCGGCAGGAGGCGCTGAGCACGGCGGTGGCGCGCCTGCTCGTATCCAATAATGAGAGCGAGCAGGAAGCCGCCGCGCGCACGCAGGCCATTTACGCGCGGGCGAAGCGCAACGTTTATATTTTCCTGGCGGCCGTACTGATCGTGGTAGTGCTCACCAGCATCTACCTGGTGGTCTATAACCGGCGGATGTTCCAGCACGTGGCGACGCTTTCCGAGCGCCGCAGCGAACTGGCACGGCAGTTGATTTCGATGCAGGAAAACACTTTCCGTTCGATCTCGCGCGAGTTGCACGATGAATTCGGCCAGATTCTTACCGCCGTCGGCGCCATGTTGCAGCGCGCCCAAAGGCGCACGCCGCCGGAGGCCGGCGCGGATCGCGCCGATCTGCGCGAGATCCACGAAACGGTGCAAGACACGCTCGAAAAAGTGCGCACGCTGTCGCAGGCGCTACACCCGGTGGTGCTCGACGACGCAGGCTTTGAAGGCGCCGTGGACGCCTACCTGCCGCGCTACGAAAGGCAGACCGGAATCGCCATCCGCTACGAAAAGAACGGGGCCGGCCGCGAGTTGGATCGCGGCATCGCCATCCATCTCTATCGCGTGCTCCAAGAGGCGCTTAACAATGTTGCGCGCCATTCGAAATCGAAAACCGCCGCCGTGCGGCTGTCCTTCCTGCCCGATTCGGTGGTGCTGGAAGTGGAGGACGAAGGCGTCGGTTTCGGCGCACGCGATGGGCATGGCATGGGCCTGGTTTCGATGCGCGAGCGCGCCGAACTGGTCAACGGCCAGGTGGAATTCATCGCCAGGGAAGGCGGCGGCGCACTGGTGCGATTGACAGTGCCAACGCCGGCGTGAGGGGTGGGGTGGGGGCGTTGTGCCCGGGAGGATAAGCTGGTGGGGTGAGGTCGAACTAGAGGTCGGCTAGGTCTTCGACCGTGTGATGTAGTGCTCTAAACTGGAGCACGGCTCCCTAATCGCCGCGCCTCCGAACGGAGCCGCGACCATAGGGAGCGGTCCTTTCGATAGAACCGAATCTGCCGGTCGAAGGCCTAGGGGTCGGCTAATCCGCTCTGGCCGCCGAGACGACCCGGCTGAGGATTCCGATCGCTATGCCGGTAAGGACTCCGGCTCCGTTGATGAACATGTCGCCGACTTCGAACGAACGGCCCGGCACCAGCTTCTGACCAAACTCCAAAGCCACACCCAGCAATATCATGGCCAGAGCAGCCAGCACGGCAGCCGGCCTGCGCCGCACGGATATCAGCGCTGTCAATGCTAACGACGTGTATGCGCAAAAATGCAGCACCTTGAAGCTGATGTGCAAACTACTAAGGGCCCCAATCACGGACGATTCGGGTGAAAGCAGTGAGCCGATGACAACGCAGCAGATCTGGACGGCCCAGACGAGCAGGATCAGGGCATGCCGCTTCTCGAGAGGGAAACCGGATCGCGCTTCAAATATGTTCTGCTCTGGTAGCATGCTGTCACTCAATCGGCGCTGGCTTCACCCTTTTCGATTGGGAACCGCTTTTCCGGATGCTGGCCGCTGTGTGCAAGTAGCACTAGAGGTTCAACGCTTACAGCGACGCGGGCGGGACGGCGTCGAGGTTCAATGACGCGTCTCAGCAGATGCGCGCTGGGACTGTAGTCGAGCACAATCTCTTTTAGCGCTACGATCAGACGGCCGGCATCGCGCGACTCGCAGATCTCTCGCAGGCAATCCAACCACGTCAACATATCGCCGTCCGGCATGCCGTTGCCTATGTAGATACGGATTTTGTCATGGGCGGTGGGGGCTGTGTCTTCGAGCATCGTGCTCAGCTCTTCGTAGAGCTTTTCGCCAGGACGCATGCCGGTGAATTCGATTTTGATGTCTTCGTCCGGTCTCAAGCCCGATAGCAGAATCAAGTTCCGCGCCAGATCGACGATCTTCACAGGCTCGCCCATATCCAAAACACAGATCTGGCCGCCCTCTCCGATGATTGCGGCTTGCAGCACAAGCTGGCACGCTTCGGGAATGGTCATGAAGAAGCGGCGCATGTCCGGATGAGTCACGGTCACCGGGCCCCCGGCCGCGATCTGCTTTTTGAAGATGGGGATGACGCTGCCGTTCGAGCCGAGCACATTGCCGAAGCGCACGGCAACGTACTTGGTGCGGCCGTTTTGCAGGGCCAGCAGCAACAGCTCCGCAATGCGTTTGGTGGCGCCCATGACATTGGTGGGACGAACGGCTTTGTCGGATGAGATCATCACGAAGTCTTCGACTCCGTGCTCGGCGGCGGCCACCGCGAGATTGTAAGTCCCGAAGACGTTGTTCTCGATAGCCTCGAAGACGTGCGCCTCCATCAAGGGGACGTGCTTATAGGCGGCGGCGTGGTAGATGATCGTCGGCGAGTATTGGCGCAGGACTTCGTCCAGGCGAGTGCGATTCTGTACGCTGCCGATCTCGGGGTAGAACGGCACCCCGGGAAACGTTTGGCGCATTTCGCGGTCGATTTCGAACAGGGGGGACTCGGCGATTTCGAATCCGACGATGCCGGCTGGGTGGAAGCGAGCGATTTGGCGGCAGAGTTCGGAACCAATGGAGCCGGCGGCGCCGGTGACCAGGACGACCTGGCCCTGGAGTGTGGCGCGGATGGCGGATCCATCGAGCGAAATGGGAATGCGGCCGAGGAGGTCCTCGACGTCGACGTCGCGGATATGGGTGGCCAGGCCGTTGCCTTCGATGACTTCCCCGAGGCCGGGTACGGTCTTGTAGGCAACGCCGGCCTCATGGCAATGATTGAGGATGTTCGTCATTTGCGCGCCGGTGGCGGAGGGCATGGCGATGAGGACGGCTTCAATGGTCTGAGACGCCACGATAGAGGCCAAATCTGCGCCGCTGCCAAAGACTTTCACGCGGCGGATGAAGCTACCGGCCTTCGCCGGGTCGTCGTCGATGAAGCCTACGGTCTCGTAGGAGAGTGCGGGATTGCGCTGGATCTCGCCGAGCAGGGCGACGCCGGCGTCACCGGCGCCATAAATGAGCGCACGTTTGCTGGCACGCAGATTCGGCAGGCGGGAAAATTCGACCGCTATCACCACTGCCAGGCGGACTCCTGCGGTCATCCCAAGGCAAAGGAGGAAATCCAGTATATAGATCGACCGAGGGAAACCCTTGGGAACGATCCATACGAGGGTGAGCGAAGCGAGGACGGATCCAACGAGGTTCGCTGCGGCGACACGCACGAGGTCGCGAACGGAAGAATACCGCCACCATCCCCGGTCTAATCCGAGGGATCGAAACACGAGGACTTTGACCGGTATCCAGACGTAGAGACTAGCCAACACCTGGGGCCAGTAATGGGGGGGCACGCTGAAGTCGAATCGCAAAAGGAACGCGAGGACTCCAGCGATGGCGATTATAGCGAGTTGGACCATGCGAATCACCCAGCGAAGGTTGCGGGTAAGATGACGCGCGACGCGGTGGAGATCAAACTGTGACATAGCGATGAGACTCAGACGATGGCGGCGGCGTGCTTGATTACAGATAGTGTTCCACGACCTCAGCGGCACCCGGCGGAGGGTACGGCACAAGAGCTTCCTGCCTGGCGGCCATGCGGACGACCAGCGGATCGATTTGCCAGCGGCGAATTAAGTTTCCGAGCGCACGCAACGCGGCAGTCCGGGACGCGATGGCTACGACGGTGAGTAGAATCAGCCAAAGGTCAGTGCCAAACGTGCGGTGGTCGATGTAGGCCAAAGCCAGGCGGCTTTTCCACGGACGGATGATCTGGTTGTAGAGCAGGTCCGGGTCGGAGCTTCCGCGGAGGACATCGCCTTCATCGGAGAAGACGATCGAGGCCGGGTCGGTCATGCCGGGACGGACGGTGAGCATGCGCTTCTCTGCCTCTGTATAAAGACCAGCGTCCGTCAGGACCTGTGGCCGCGGTCCGACAAGGCTCATGTCGCCCTCCAGGACGTTCCACAGTTGGATCAGTTCATCCAGTTTGTACGCACGCACGAATCGGCCAACGGGCGTGATACGCCGGTCGGCGGCGGCCGTAGATGAGCCGCCGATCTTGTCGGCATTGACCACCATGGAACGGAACTTAACCATTCGGAACTCGCCGCCGCCGCGGGCGGCTCGAGGCGCGATGTAAAACGGCGACTTCCGGTCCTGGAGCCAGATGGAGAGCATGACAGCAACCAGAAGTGGCGAGAACAGCGCCAAACCGGCCGAGGCGACAAGGAGGTCGAAAGTCCGTTTCAGTATCATGCAAGAGCCGGAACCGCGATGCCCAGCCTGGCGGACACGGTCCGAGCTATGGCTGCGGCATCCAGTGAGTAGACCTGGCGGAGGTACTGCTGGCTCCCCACTACCGATGAGAAGGTATTGCGGAGCCCCATGCGCACGAAGAAGCGTGGAAAGACTCCGGCTTCCATGAGAGCCTCGGCGATCGCACCGCCCAAGCCTCCGTCTACCGCATGTTCTTCGATGCTGACGATGCCGCCCGTTTCGGAAGCGGCGGCTGTGAGCGCATCCCGATCGACGGGCTTGACGGTGTGGACACTGAGGACGCGGCAGAAAATGCCCTGGTCGGCGAGAATATCGGCTGCCAGAATGGCCTCTCCCAGGATTCCGCCGGTGGCGGCAAGTGTGACATCGGATCCCTCGCGAACCGTTCGGATGCGGCCCGGCCGAAAAGTTTCGCCGGGTTGCGCAGTCGACGGCGCAGCGGACTTATCGAGGCGCAGGTAGGCGGGGCCACGATGCGAGACGAGACAGCGTGCGGCTTCGGCAGCCTCCCAGAGATCGCAAGGCGAGAACACCAGCATGCCCGGAAGCGATCGGAGAATCGCCAGGTCCTCCGTGGCATGATGCGAGAAGCCGACTGGCCCGTAGCTCATGCCACCGCCGACGCACACGATCTTCACGTTGGCGCCGTGATAGCAGATGTCATTGCGGATCTGCTCAAGACACCGAAGCGTTGGAAAACTGCCAATGGAGTAGGTAAAAACCGTGTGGCCCTCGAGCGCAAGGCCGGCAGCCAGGCCAGACATGTTCTGCTCCGCGATGCCCACATTGAGGAACTGCCGGGGGAATCGGTCGATGTAGTCGTTGAGGACGGCAAAACCCAAGTCGCCGGACAGCAGGATGACTTCCGGGTGTTGCGGGGCCAGTTCCGTGAGGGTGCGGATGAAAGCGTCTCTCACGGCTGGGCCTCCAATTCGGCCAGCGCCGCATCGAATTCCGCGCCGCGAGGTATGCGGTAATGCCAGAGCACGGTGTTTTCCATAAAGCTGACACCTTTGCCTTTCGTGGTGTGGGCGATCAGGCATGAGGGCTTGCCGGGCGCGAACGGCACGGATACAAGAGCCGTGAGCAGCGCTTCGTGGTCATGGCCGTCCACTTCGCGGACAGCCCAGCCGAAGGCGGCCCATTTATCGGCAAAGGGTTCGAGTTCCAAGACGTCGGCGACGGGAGCAATGCCCTGAATCCGGTTATAGTCCACAATGGCGACCAGGCTCGAAAGTCCGTGGTGAGCGGCGAACAGAGCAGCCTCCCAAGTGGACCCTTCGTCGCATTCTCCGTCACTCAACAGGCAGAAGACGCGATGGGGTGCCGACTTTAGCCTGGCGGCGTAGGCCATTCCGGAGGCAAGTGAAAGACCATGGCCCAGGGAACCAGTGGATACATCAACGCCGGGCAGCTTATGAGAGACGTGACCGCTGAGATCGGAGCCGTTCTGGTAGTGCGTCATGAGCTGCCCGGCCGGGAAGAAACCACGTTCGGCGAGGGCGGCATAGAGGCCGGCTCCGGCGTGACCTTTGCTCAGCACGAAGCGGTCGCGCACGTGCGACTTTGGCGCGGCGGGATCGACGTGCAGAATGCCGCCGTAGAGGACGGCGAGGATGTCCGCGCAGGAGAAAACCGCTCCGATGTGGGCCCCGCCGCCTATGTTGGTCATGCGAAGAGCGTGGGTGCGGATGCGGTGAGCGAGCTCACGAGTCCCGATGAAACCTGTCGCGAAAACTTGGCTATTCACTTACGAGGCCGTCCCTCTATGACTTAATCGGTTGAGTTCAAAGATTACGTTAGGGCTGCGGTGTTCTCAGTCGTGCAGAGGTCCGTGTCCGTATAGCCGGAAAATCGCACATCAACGGGGAAAGCCCGCTGGAGTTGTAGCGCTCACTGTGTGTATCCGTAGAAGTCGCGGATGTTGTCGCAGACGTAGTGTACGTCGTCGTCGGAAAGCGACATGTTCATGGGCAGCATGAGCAGCCGCGTGAAGAGCCAGTCGGTGTGTGGGAGGTGCTGGGTGAAGCCGAGCGCTTTCAACTGGTGGATGGCTTGGCCGCCCCACTGTATCAGTGTGCCTATACCGTGGTCCTTGAGGTGCTGTTTGAGTGCGTCGCGCTTGTCGGCTTCGATTTCGTAGTTCTGATAGATGTCGAAGTGGTCGGGGTCCGAGTCGGGGGCTGGGGGAAGTACGACCTCGGCGACATCCTTGAGGCACTGAGTATAGAGCGCCGCCATCTGGCGGCGGCGGAACATCACGTCCTGGTATTTCTTCAATTGAATGTCGAGGAGAGCGGCCTGCAGATTGTCGAGGCGGGAATTGAGTCCCCAGGAAACAATTTCGCCATTCGTGCTGCGGCCGTGGTCGCGCATCTGATACATGCGTTCATAGAGTGACTCGTCGTTGGTGACTATGGCACCACCGTCGCCCAGGCAACCGAGGACCTTAGCCGGATAAAAACTGATGGCCGCGGCAATGCCAAAGGTTCCCGCACGGCGGCCCTTGAATCTCGAACCCAGCGCCTGGGCCGCGTCCTCAATGACGAGCTGGCGGTTGTCGTCGGCGATGGCCTGGAGTGCATCCATGTTGCAGGTACGGCCGTTCAACTGGGTGGGCAGAATGGCGCGCGTGCGCGAAGTAATAGCGGCCTCGACAGCGCCAGGGTCGATCAGGTGATCGGCGCCGCATTCCACAGGCACTGGCGTTGCACCGGCGAAATGGACGGCGGCGGCGGTGGCGATCATGGTGTGGGAGCTGATGATGACTTCGTCTCCGGGACCGATGTTGGCTGCCCGGATGGCGAAGTGGAGGCCATCGGTCGCATTACCCATGCCGAGGGCAAACCGCGCTCCGGTGAGTTGCGCCAGGTGGCGCTCGAACTCGGCCAACTCCTGCTGCATGATGAAAGCACCGCGACGGCCGATGTCGCGGAAGATCGCAAGGAAAACGTCCTCTTGCGCCGTGAAGACGGACGGATAGTTAAAGAAAGGAACGGTTCGGATCTGGGAACAATCACTCATGGAGGGGCTCCGGTGCGTCCAGGTGGAGGCTATTTGAGAGAACAAAGGCCCCGAGGATGTTGAGGCGGGCTCTGGGAGCCCGCTTCCCCAAGCCGGCGCATTCGAATCCTGCCTTCTGGGCGACCCGGATGGAGGAAGCGTTGTCGCGGGAAACTACATACCAGTAACGACGTCCCGACCCGCAACAACGGGTGATGTGCCTGAGGGCAAAGGTCGCCAGCCCCTTACCCCGGTGGTCGTCATGGGTCCAAGTATCACCGATCTGGAGGTCCTTCCGCTCCATGAAGGGGAAGCGGAAGTACCCCGGGGTGATGACCGAACGATGAACCAGATGTCCACAGAACCGAATCAGGAGGAGTGCGTAATCGCGGTTCGCGAAGACCCGCAAGTAGTGGAAGGCGGACCACACCGCAAAGGGCATTACGGGGAGCCCGGTTGGAACGAACCGCCCGGATCGTGGTTTCCACATTTCGATCGAGTATTCCTTTGGGAGACCCGACGGCTCGGGGGATGGCTCTCGGCACAGGAAGAACAGCCAATTATGATCCAGGGACTTCTCAGGGCTAGACATCATTGCAGGTCCATTGCTTTGAGCATTGAATCGACTACTGCGGTCGAGGTGAAGCGCTCAACCGCGAGTCTGCGGCCGATGCGACCCATCTCATGCACAGCCTGGGGGGAATCTAGAAAAAACTCCATCGCGCGAGCCAATTCGGAAGGGTCACGAGGCCGCACGAGGAGGCCGTTCACTCCCTCTTGCACTGGTTCTCGACAGCCGGGCCAGTCTGTGGTTATCACCGGCCGCCCGGTCAGCATAGCTTCCACAATCGAACTGGGCAGGCCCTCGTTGTAGTAGGACGGCAGGACAAAGACAGTGCACTGCGCCAAATAGGGGCGGACATCCGAGGCGTGTCCCAGATAACGGACGCACCCCTCATCCGTCCAGCGCCGGACTTCCTCTTTTGACACGCAGCCCGGACTGTCGTCGAGGGCGCCGAGGATTTGAAACTGCGCATTGGGGCTGCGCCGGCGCACAATGCGCGCTGCGTCAACGAAGTCGCATATTCCCTTCTCCGTGTAAAGCCTCGACATGAAAAGAAACGTCGGCGGGCCCGGCGGCGGCGGTACATAGGTGAAACTGAGAGGATCGACGCCAGCGCCCGGAACAAACACGCATTGGCCTGCCCGCGAAGTGAATCCCTGGTCAGCCAGCAACTGCACATGGTCGGGATTCTGGACAAACACGCGCTGGTTCAGCCGCAGTGAGACCCTGAGCGCGCTGTGCGCCGACCAACGGAGCAGACGGCGTCGCCTTGCGTGCTCGCCGAACACGTACCCGAGACCCGGCAACACGGCAAACCTCCGCGGCACCCGCGCCGTGGCGGCTGCGATGGATCCAAGAATCGTGCCTTTCACCGTAAAGGAGAGCACCAGCTCGGGAGCCTGCCGCACCAGTATGCCGACAAGGGAGGCTAGAGTGGCCGCGTCCTTCAACGGGTTGGTGCCGAGGCGGTCGAACGCAACCGGCAGAAATGTCGCACCTGCCAATCGAAAGCCGGTGGCCATCTCTTCGGATGTCATCCCGGCATAGGCATAATCGTTCGGCGCTAACGCAATCACGCTGGCCGCGTGCCTTGCCAGACCGGCAAGTACCGGACCACGGTGCCGAAACAGCGCCTGACCGCTAGTGTCGATGACGGCTACGCGTTGCATCTGCATTGGGACGCAGCTCTTCAGGCCGGAAGTGGTCCGTGGTCTCGGGCGGGCATCTCGCCAAGCCCTGGCACCGGAGTGGATATCACGCGGTGCAGCCGGTCGGCCCCCTCCTGCAAAAGAGCGGGAGAAACCGCCGGGTACCGTCGGCGTATCAACCACGCATCCTGACCGGCGGCTACCGCGGCTTCGGACAAGCACTGTTTGAAATAACTCTGGGCGATCAGTACAAGCGTCTCCGCCCGTCCCAGACGTGCAAAGCCATAGCGCCGGGCGATCTTGCGTTCGAACATCGAGCCGCACCGGTAGTTGCCGACATCGAGCCGGAGCGGTACACGATAAAACATCAACGGTTCAGGGACCCGGGCAAACCGCGAGGTGTCACAGGTTCGGCACCACAACTCCCTGTCCTCGCTCCGCCAAAAGGCACTATCGTAGGGGTTGTTCCGGAACCAGACGGTCCGCGCCATGACCGACGGATGAAGAATTCGTGGGCCGCGCACTGCAAGGCGCGGCGTCAGATCAAGCGCCCCTAGGCCAGTCGCGCCCCAGACCCGGCGTGCCTCGTCCATGACGTACGCGCCAGTGGCCAGGACGTCGACATCGTCGTTTTTCAGGAGCCAACGAAGCTGCGTGCCAAGCCGTTCCGGTGACATGAGATCGTCTGCGTCCATGCGCGCCAGGTACTTGCCCCGGGCCTGCGCCGCGATCTGATTCAGGCGGGCACTAAGCCCGAGCTGACGCCCGTCGTTGATCACAAAAACGCGCGGGTCGCGAACCTGGCCAGCGAGTTGCCCGCTGCGATCCGTCGACCCGTCGTCGACCAGCACAAGTTCCCAGTCCTCATGTTCTTGGGCAAACACCGAGGCGATAGCCTCTGGAAGGGTCGATTCGGCGTTGCGAAATGGGATTCCAACGGTAACTGAGGGCACCGTGATCAACAGAACTTCCGCCGGTCAACCAGCGGCACTCCTTTGGAATCGCGCCAATGCGTCAAGCCCGCAGGCATCATGCGCATCCGGGGCCGAGTAACTGCTTCGCCAAGGTGGGGCGCTGCACCGTTTGGGGGCCCACTCCGAAACGTAAAGCAGACGTCGCATACCCAAGCCACGCCAGCCATGACGCCGAACGTCATCAGGAGCGCCGGCAAATGGTAACCCGCCATCCAGACAGCACCGAGCCGCGTAGCCGGCACGAGCGCGGGCCATCGTAGTGATGCCTTGTCGAGGAGGGCAAGAACAAATCCGTAAAGAAGTATACCGGGAGCGATATAGAGAACGCCTATATTCAGCGCGATTTCTTCGATGAACCCAACACCAAATCCCCACGACAGCCGTTCCGGCGCGTCCCCGGTAATGGCGCCCGTAAAATACGAGGCCGTGGACAGGCCTTTCGCAATGGCGAGCGAGCGGGGCACGAAGAACTGCAAACTGTACCAGTATCCGGCCATAGGGTAAGGCATTACACGCGTTCCCACCATCTCCGATCGTGCCAACGCCTCTATAAGGATCGGACCGCGTGCGAGGTCACCGTTGATTCCTTCATTGATCAGTTCGAGGTTACTCTTGGCGCCGTAAAGGTCAAAAGACTTGAACGCAGGGAGCAGGGTGCTGGCAGCACAAAACAAAAGCACCGCAATCAGCAAGGGCCTGCCAAGGCGTTGCCGCCCTCGAAACACCAGAATCAACAGAACCGGAAGCAGAGCGTTTGTCCGTTGGCCAATCGCCAACGTGCCAACGATGGCCGCCAGCGCCATGAGTATCAGAAACAGCAGGCCACGGGAAGATTGGGCGTCCCGTTGCACGCAGTAGAACGCCAGTAGGTGCAACGGCAAGTACAGAACTATGATCAATGGACCGAAGTCCTCCGTAATCGTCGTTCGAGCCACCCAAATCGAGGACGATCCTAGGGCGTAGGATAGTCCAACCCACGCGCAAACGATGGCTGACACAATCGAGAGCCCGTAATATTTCACTTGGGCGCTGGGCCGTATGCAGGAAACCGGAAGCTGCTGCACGCACATCGTCCCGCCAGCCAGTTTTCCGCCCAGGATCAGCAACCAGGGAGATGCCATCAGGACTGCGCATGCGGGCACCCATTGCTCGGCGCTCGCTGCGCGAAAAGCGGAAAAGGTGATGACCGTGTAAGGAGCGCCGGAGAGTTCGAGGAGCAATCCAATGCCGTAATACAGCAAAATCGAGAAAGTGCCGAACGCGAGCGTCGTTGGGAAGATTCCTCGCTTGAGCGCAACCAGGCCTGGCCACGAGGCGCAAACCAGCGAAACCAGGACCAGAACGATCGCCACTTCTCTCATCGGCTGACCTTAGAATGCTTGATTCCGTGAAGCGGGAACTGCGCGGCGTCGCTGTAGATACGCGACAACCTGGCGGCCGATACTTCGATGTCGAATGGTGTGCCACGCAACCGCTTGCATCCACTGACAGTGCGGCTGCGCTTCGCCGCACTTAGCGCTGCCGCCGCCCAAGTGTGCGGCGGGGCGGAAAGGCTGAGGGTCTGAAACAGTTCCGGAATGGCGTTCAGTTCAACAGGGAGTCCGTCGCTGGCGACAACCGCAAGCCCGGCCGCTTGCGCTTCAATGCAAGCCAGGCCCAGGCCTTCGAACAGGGACGGAAAAACGAATACATTCATCGCCCGCAGCAACCGCGGAACGTCTCTCCGCACACCCGCGAACAGCACTCTGCCCCGAATCCCCAGTTTGCAGCAATGGGCTTCGACCGAAGACCGAGTGGGGCCGTCTCCTATCAGTAACAGCCAGGCCGTCGCGTCCGATGCCATCGCCGAAGCCGCCAAATCCAGCAAAAATAGGTGGTTCTTCTCGTTCTGAAACCTCCCGACATGACCGATGACAAGCGAATCGATGGGCAGGCCGAGTTCAGTCTTAACTGCGGCCTCCTCAACAGGGAGATCGAAGGCGTCGAGATCAATGCCGCAGTAGAGCACTTGACGACGGGGGGCCCTGATCCGATCAGGTCCGAAAAACGCTCCTGCCGAGGCGCGGCTAACTGCCAGCCCTTCGGTGGCAAACCAGCGAATTGATTCTTTCATGAGGCGCTGGTAAGTGGCTTCAAACGGGCCATTGGGAACGATTGTGCTGTGGCTGTGCGCGATGCGAACCGGTACGCCGTTTGCAGCGGCCGCTGGCAAAGAGATACCCGCGTGGTAGTTGTTGTGAGCGTGCACAATGTCATAGGGGCCGTGCCGGCGGAGCGCCGCCGTGAAGGTGCCGAGGAATCGCCATGGTTCGGAAAACCCAGCACAGAAGATGACGCGGCTGCCGAGTTTACGGACGTCCGGCTCCCATCCGTTCGCGTCTTCTTCCTCGATGAGGAAGTCGATTGCAAATCTGTCACGATCAATCTTCCGAAGGACCCGAACCAGCCAGGTTTCCATGCCGGCTTTGCGCAGCGATCCAACGACTTGTAGGATTCGAATGGGCTTCACCACGGCATTTTCTCTTCGGGTATTGAGACTGCGCGACGGATCTAAAAGGCCCTTGCCGTAATCAGGCATGCAGAAAAGTTGCGCATGCGAAGCCAAGGAGGCACAAAGTGCGTTCCCTAACCAAACTCGTCAATGTGTCAGGCCGGACAACGCGGCACGGCGAGGCGCGTTCGACTTTCCGGATTGCCTCTCTGTCGAACCTGGCAAAAATGCAATAAGTCCATACGAGACTAGTCCGACGACCTGAGCAACCAGGCATGCAATTACCGCACCCATGAGGCCGTAGTGGGGGATCAGCACGTGGCACGCAACGATCAAAGCCGCGATGACGGCGCACAGCGCCACTGGTTGTGCGGTGAATCGCCACCGCGCTGTTGCGGTATATCCGAGAATCGATACAAAATATCCCACTCCGGCCGTGATCATTGCCCATATAAACACCCGGCTGTATTGCGAGTACTCGGACCGGTAGCAGATTCGCAGGATCGAAGGCCCTGCGAAGTAAGCCGCGCTCACGCCTGCTGCGCCAAGGATTGCGCTGCCGATAAGTAGCTTTCGGACTACCGACAAAAACTTGGCTACTTCCCTGCCAGCAAAATATCTCGCCATTCTTGGACTTGCCGCGGCACCCAGTGCCATCACTATTTGGCTGCCGGCAGCTCCGAAGCACATCAGCGCGGTAAATATGCCGACAAGGGCTTCCCCGCAGAAATGGTGCAGATAGTACCTTGGCACGTTGGTGGTCAAGGAGATTAACATCATTGAAATGCCGAGCGGCAAGGATGTTTTAATCAACGGGGTTAGTCGCTGAGCCCGCCAACTCGGTCGCAGGACAGCCAGGTTCGTGCATACATCTAGTAGCCTCGCCGCCGGTGCGAAGTGACGGGGCCCCAGCAGGCGAACTACAACTGGAATGTCGTATAGACAAAGCACCGATAGCCAGGCTATGGATAGTGCGGTGGCAACCGATAGCGCACTCGTGTGGCGCGCACCCAACAAGCCTCCGACGGCGCACGTAAGGAGGCCTTTGGCGATCATCGAGCATGCGATTAAGTCTAGTTTCTCGCACCGCTGCAGCAGGCCGTAGAGAAGATCGCTCGACCACTCTATGCTTTTCGCGATTCCGATGACGAGGATAACGGTTCGGGCGCCTTGATGATAAAACAGTGCGATGCCGACGACTGTCGCCAGGGCGGCTGCCGTCGTTGCCAAGCGGAGACCGATATAGTCGGCAACCGCATACCTTCCAGCGCTATCTGTCGCCGCAATCGCTCTCAGTTGCAAGCTGGCGAACATGTAAACTGGTGCTGTGACCGCCAAGCCGAGGGCAAACTGGCCGACCGCCTCGGGCGAACCGAGCTTGGCGAGCAGAGCCACGATCAGCCACTGGGAACCTGAATAGACTACGTTCCCGACAAGCGACCAGGACGCGCTCCTGCGAAGCGGAACAGTCGGCGGGAGCAAAGACGGGCCTTGCCTGCCCGCCTCAGGCCCGCAGCGAAGGTTCAGAGATTCTGTGGCAGCGAGTGACAAACGCATCCAACCTATCTGTCAGTGGATTGGCTGACTATAGCGCGGGGATGGGCTGGTTGTGGCTCACCCTTACTCCACGTGGCCGCGATAACGTCCGGTCCCATTTGTGAAAACATCCATTCCACAAAGCACGCGACTCCGAGCGAGAAGTCCATACGTGGCTTGTACCCAAGAAGCGCCCGCGCTTTGGAGACGTCCGCCCATGTCTGTGGAACGTCAGCGGGCAATGTTGGCTGAAAACTGAGAATGGCACGCTGTTGCAGGTGTTTCTCGAGATGGCGCACCATGTCGCAAAGTGGAACTGCCTGGCCGCTCCCGAGATTCATGATTTCGAACTCCGAGCCGCCGTATGCCGCGGCCGACATGATTCCCCCCACGATGTCATCCACGTAGGTGTAGTCCCGCCGTTCCAGAGAAGATCCGTAGATGGGAAGGGGCTGCCCGGCGAGAATCATTCGCGCAAATTTATGAATGGCAAGGTCAGGTCGTTGGCGCGGCCCATAAACCGTGAAGAAGCGCAGCGCGATGAAGCGAATTCCAAACAAGCGACTAAACTCGCGCCCGAGCGATTCCCCGGCGATCTTCGTGGATGCATACGGGCTGACAGGCATGAGGGCGTCGTCACTTTCCTGCCATGGGACGTTGGGATTGACGCCGTAAACGCTCGATGACGAAGCGAAGACGAATTGACGGACCCCCAGCGACCCGGCGAGCCGCAAGATATTTCGCGTGCCGCCCACGTTCACGTCGCGGTAGAGATCGGCGGCCTCCACCGAGCGCCGAACATTAGTGAGGGCGGCCAAGTGCACTATCACGTCGTAAGGAGCCGCAATGCTTGCGGTTAGGGCCCCATAGTCACGGATGTCAGCTTCCACCAGCCGGAAGTGGGGGTGGTTAAGTTGCCGTTGGATATTTCGTTGCTTGACGTGACGTGAATAGAAGCTGTCGAAGTTGTCTAGCGTGGTGACGTGCCATCCCTCAGCCAAGAGCCTGTCCACTAAATGGCTGCCGATAAAGCCTGCTCCACCTGTTACCAACGCGCGTCTGACGTTCATGGCGAGTTACCGAAGCACAAAAGGGGCGGACTACAGTCTGTCAACTGCGAACTGTGGGATTATGTTCCAATTCCGCTTGTGCCATTTCTCTTCTTAGTTATTGCCGCAGGGCGGAGAGTCCGCCGCGTCCGAGGTTAACCAATTAGTGCGCCTTTGAGAAGACGCAGATTGGCGGCGTTTTGGGTCTCCCGAAGGCGACTGCTGGCCACTGCAATCAGGCACGCCAGAATTCCGGCGAAAAAGGCCCCTGTAAATACCAGCAAGGGCCTGTCAGGCCAGCTTTTGCGGTCTGGGGGGACGGCGGAGTCGACTACCTGGACGACCGGGGCCTCTTTGGCTTCGTCGATTCTGGCGGCTTCATATTGTTTCAAGAGCAACTCGAACAGCGTCTCGTTGTACTTGAGGTCACGGACGGCGCGCACGTATTCCAGGCCGACTTTCGGAACTAACGACGTCGGAATAAAGGTATCGCCATGGCCTCCGGGATCGCCGCTTGTCTCCAGCTTCTGCAGTTGTTGGCGAAGCGCACCCAGTTCCGCCTGCTGCCGCACAACCTCGGGGTTCTGCGGCGTGGCGGCGCTTTGCAATGAGGAGAGGGCGACCTCACGGCCTGCGATGGCAGACCGCAGGCGCGCCATGTTCCCAATGACGGACTCGACCTGGGCGTTGACCTGCAAGACGCCGGTCCGCTCCTGAGTGGCTTTCAGAGCCACTTCCGCATCGGCCAGGGCCCTCTTCTGCGCCTCCAATTGGCGCTCGAAGAAGAAGCGGCGTTGCGCGGACTCGGTCAGGGCGAGGCGGCCGTTCTGCCTGGCCAGTTCCTCCAGGTACGCATTGGCAAGCGCTGCCGCGCGTTTTGGGTCGCAGTCCTCGACGGATACCTTGATGAGGGGGTCTTTCCCTCCAGTAAAAGTGGATCGCCTGGCCAGTTTTTTTCTCGCGCTATACATGGTCGGCACACTGTAGAGTTGGCGCAGGTTGAACGACCGGATCAGATCGTCGGCAATTGTCCGGCTACCCAGTAGCGCAACGTAAAGTTCCCCAGGCGTCTTGAGGCCCAGACCACCGGCTGCGCCTCCGGAGGCAAGCGGACCCAGTTGGCCGAGGAGCGCCGTTACGGCGGATTGCTGCTGCTGGGGAGGCATGATGGACGCCGTGGCCGTGTACATGGGCGGCAGGAGGAAGGCGATTACCGTCATGACCAGGGCGCCGGCTAAGGTCATCGACAGGATGAACCATTTCCGCTCGGCAAGCGCCAGAAGCAGATCCAGCAGGCCGCGCCCAGGCGGCGCTTCCATCCAGGGTTCCGGCTCGGTGGCGATGGCATCCTGCGGCGGATTCGGGATTATGTCAGTTGGCACTTTGATTCTCTCTCGATGGAAACGTGTCGCTGTGGGCCGGCAAAGACCCGTGTCGCTTACTTGAGGGTGTTGACTGCCGCGGCGCCCAAGCCCAATTGCCCGACGATCTCAGTCCAATCGCGCAATTCGCGGAGGAAGCCGGGCTTGAAAACCCGCTCTGGCATCACGATGGAGTCTCCGGGATTCAGAGGCGCGAACGCGAAGGCCTTCCTGAAGGGGCTCGTATCCCGCTTCGGCACTACGGAACCGTCGGCGCGAATGATGAACATGTGGCCCTGGTCCGCCGTCCGGGTGGGGCCGCCGGACCGGCGGAGGTAATCCTCCACTCGCTGGGCCGGCTCAAAGAGGAAAGAGTTCTGATTGTAAACAGCTCCGAACACGTTCACGGTGGCTGGACGTGCGGGAACCATGAACTTGTCGCCGGCTTCCAGCGGCAGGTCCATGATTCTGGTCAGGTCGTTCGATCCGGGTTCCAGATGGAGCACGATGCGGCCGGTGGCTTTCAGACTGCGCATCCTGGCGATGAGCTGGCGACTGTTCTGGACGCTGACTGCGGCTGAGAGGGTATCCTCCGGGTTGGTGGCGCGGCCGATGTTCCTCGAAGCCGTCTGCTCGAGGTCGCGCTCCAGCTCGTCGGTAAACTGGTCGAGGCGGCGCTGCTGATCGACACGCGTCGATTCCCGCGTGAACTCGGAGCCGTAGAGGTAGGCCTGCGGGGTCAGGCCGCCGGCGCGCTGGATGAGGGACCCGAGGGTTTCGCCAGGGCGCACATCATAGACGCCGGCCGTGTGGAATTCGCCTTCGAGGCGGACCTTGGGGTTCTGCTGCGAAACGGCGACGCGGATATCGGCCTGGGAAAAGATGGTCACCACGTCCCCGGGGCGCAACTCCAGGTTCTGGGTTTCATCGCCGTCAAGGACAAGCTTGCCGGGATTGAAGGCGACCAGTTCGGTCTTGAGATCGCGCGCGTTCTGGCGCTCGATGACGGCGTAGGTCCAGTTGATCTCGGGGACGAAGGCAGCAATATCGGTCCCGGCCGGCGCACGGCGGGTCTCGATGGAGGGGTCGGCGGGCACTCTTTCGTCGGGCGGTACGAACCCCAGCGCGTTGTGCTTTTTCCAGTAGTCGCGAGTGATGAGGGATTCCTTGTCGGGGATGACGTCATGAAGACGCATGCCGGCGTGCCAGGGGAAGCGGCCGGGATTGGCCACGTTGCCCCGCAGGGTGACGGCGTTGGCGAAGCGCGGGTCGATGGTGGAAACGTAGAGAAGGTCACCATCGCCAATCCCGGTGGCGATGCCCGTTGCATCCAGCTTGAATTCGAGGACCTCACGGGAGTCGTTTTGGTGAATGCGCTCCAAGGCAGCGCGCTGGACGTTGGCGACCGCGGACAAGCCGCCGGCCATCTGAATCAGGTCGGCGACTTTGCTCTCGCCCTTCAGCTCATAGATGGCGGGGGTTCGGACGCTGCCGCCGACGGCCGCTCGCGCTCCGGAGGGCGGAAAGTAAACGACGTCTCCGGGCAGCAGGCGCGTGTCTTTGGATTTGTCGCCATTCAGAAGGAGGTCATAAAGGTCGAACTCGGTGACGATATCGGCGCCGCGCTTGAGCTGAATATGGCGCATGGACCCCTGGTTGGATGGGCCGCCGGAAGCGAACAAGGCGTTGACGAGGGTGCTGAGCGAACTGACAGTGTAAGTACCGGGCCGGCGGACCTCTCCCACGACAAAGATCTGGATGGAGCGCAACTGGCCCAGGTTGACATCGAGATCGAAATTACGGAAGACGCGCCCGAGCTGGGAGCGAAGGTAAGCGGAGAGTTGCTGGAACTGGAGACCGGCGACATTCATGTTGCCGGCCTGGGGAACAAACACCGCGCCGGCGCGGTCCACGGTGAGCTCAAGATCGAGATTCACCTGGCCCCACGCACGGAGCAGGATCTGGTCGCCGGGACCGACGACATAGTCGGCAGTGACGGGGACGCGATCGAGCGGGGCGAAGGTGGTGGGCACGCGTTCAAACAGGCTCGCGCCGAAGATGGGCAGGATCTCGCCGATAGATGAGGCTACGAAGCGCTGGAAGTCGGTGGGCGGGGCCGGGGGCTCGGGCGGGAGCAGGGCGGCGGCCTCGGCGCCAGCGGCTTCGACGGGGCCGGCGGAGCCGGTGCGGATGTTGGGTGCGATCCGCGAGCCTCCCGCGATACGGGGACGGGCGGGAACGTCGATGGAAGCAGCCTTGCCAGTCTGGCACTCGGGCAGCAAAGAGCCGAGTGGACCCGTGCACTTGCCGGCCTGCACGGGCGTGGCGCCGAGGACTTGGGCAGCGTCGGTGTCTTGGGCATCGCCGGTGTCCTGGGCGGAGGCAGGGGGGCTGCAGGCGGCGAATAGCGCGACAGCAAGGAGAACAGCCGCGGGACCGGCGTGCCGAAGCGGAACAACGCCGGGCAAGAACCCGGCGGCCCAAGCGAGCTGTCCCATATGCCGGCGAGCGCGCCACGTCAAGATCGGGGTTGGTTGTATCACTTCTGTCTAGTTCCTTTTTCGGAAATCTGGAGGTTCGGCTCCCAGGTCAGTTGAATCCAACTACTGAGATTGTTGCGGCGCGGGCCCAGGAGCGGCACGTAGAATTTCTCGTATTGCACGAAGAAATCGGCGTGCCAGTCGAGGGCCAAGGCGTACGAACTCTCGAGTGAGAGATCCGACTGAGTGGAGCCTCCGGGGATCAGTTTCGCGCTGCCTTTCAATTGGCGAAAGCCCAGCTCGATTTTGTTCCGCGGTGAGAACCGGTAGGTGGCCCAAGCCTCTTCCGCGCGCCCATCGCGGCCCACCCAACTGCCCAGCAGTTGGCCGTAGTTGGTGTTGCCACTCAGGTACTCGTAGTTCACGTAATTGATGACGTTGTCGAGCCCCATCAGTGTGGTAGAGGGCGCTTCCACGCGAAAACTCAAGTGCGGAATGCCAGGTACGCGCATCAGATAGATGCCTGGGTCGATCGCGGAGCGGTGCGGCGAAGCCAAGGGTGAGGGATCGTCGTCGCAGTAGGAATCGGTGTAGAGCGTCACCCAGTTGCGTAGACCGGGGACCCGGTAGCGGAAATCGAATCCGCCTTTGCGATCGCCGGGGTTGGCGCGGCCGGGGACACCGGCGTTGAGGGTGGTGAAATTATCGATGAAGCTGCCCAGCGTCATCGGATGGCCCACGCCCCAGAATATGGACCAGCGGGTAAAGCCCATCTCGAGATTGTCGGTGAGCTTGAAAGACAGCTTCTGCGCGTTGAACCAGGGGCGCCAGGTGTACTGCTGCCCACCCAGTTTTCCGATCACGAACTCGGCCCGGACTTCTCCGAGCAGCCCCAAGCGAAGCGGGTGCAGAGTGGAGATTCGCAGATTCTCGGTGGGCTCGGCATTATTGGAGAACGACAGCGGAGCATCGTACGTGGGACCCCACCAGAGAGTCTGCTTCCCAGCCGTGAACTCCAGGTCCCCTAAGCGGAATCCGACGTATGCCTCGATCGCGCGGAAGCGATTGGTATCGGATCGCGCGACGGCGGGTTGGAGGGGCATGCTGTCCATCGTGGAAATGGCCTGCCGGACCGCGAGAGAGTACGGGTCACTGCCCGGGGCGCGCTGATACTCCCCGCTCATGTAAGCGATGAAGCGTCCCGATTCGGCGTTCGCGCTGAAGCCGGTATAGGAGTTCCAGCCGCGTCCGAAGGGACGGCCGTTGTCGCCGGTCCAGGTCTGGCCGAAGTGGAAGCTATCGTTGAGCGCCGGGCCGGCAATCACCCCGTTGCGCGTGTAGACGGACTGCAGCGTGATGGAAGATGCGGCGGGGCCGGGCGAGTCCAACTCACGATGGAGCGCGGAAACCAGAGCGGCGGCTTCCACCCCGATCGCGGACAGCTCGCCGGCCACGTGATGAGGAGTGTACTCGCCCAGCGATTTCTGAAACTGCTTTTCGGCCTCCAGGGTTTGGCGACGGCATTCCGCGCGGGTCCACGGGCGGAGCCCGGTAATCTGGGAAGCGATAAGACCGAACGCGGCCAGGCGATCCAGCGCGTCGTAGATCCAACTATCCATGGGGACGTAAGCCGAACCTGAGTCGGGCGCCGCGGTTTCGGCGGAGGAACGGATGCCGGCGCTTCCCGGCAGCGCCGAAGGAACGGTTTGAGCGCAGGCGACCGACAGAGGTACCAACACCACCGTCATCAAGCGAAGTGAGCGTGAATAATGCATCTTCTTGCCGGTTGGAAGCAAGCACCTTCGATTCACTGCGCGTCCGTCGCCACCCGTTCGGAAATGCGTTTGACCATCCCCTTCAGTTCTTCGAGCTTTTCGTCGATGGCGTGGAATCTTTTCAGATTGGTCGAGCCTTGCGAGTCGGTCTCGCAGCCATCCAACAGTTCCGATCGCGTGTACTCGGAGAGAGTGCGAGCCCCGGCCGCGTCGCACGCGAGCCTCACGCGGTCGTATTCGGCCTGGGTAAGCCGGAAAACTACCGTTCGATTTTTCCGCGATCGTGGCATGGAAGGGGTATCAAGACGTGCAGGCTAAAACCAGTTGGGCGCCATCGATCGTCCCGACGAAATTGCGATCGATCTCAACCGCGACCCCGCGCTGTAACAATTCGACGTTGATCACTACGCGGTATCCCGATTTTTCACGGGCCAGAATTCCTTCCAGGCCGGACAGGGGACCCTCGCAAATCCGAACGCGCTGCCCGATGCGAAGATAATGCCAGGGGGCAACCGCGAGGCCGGAGCCCACCAGCATTCTGACCGCATCGATCTCCTCGTCCGGAACGGGGACGGGTTCGCCGCCAAATCCAACGACCGACTGGACGCTGGGCATGCCGATGACTTTCAGCCGGTCCGCGAAAGAGAACCGGCAGAAAACATACCTCGGGAAAAGCGGCAACTCCACGGTCTTGACGCGATCCGACCAACGCCGGCGTTCGCGATACACCGGTGCATACGCTTCGAGTGATCTGGCCGAAAGATGCTCGGTGACGGCCTTCTCGTGGCGCGGCTTGACGGTCAGTGCAAACCAGTGCATAGGTAATGTACCTCGGCAGGCTTCCGCCATTGTGAGCCCCATGATGGCGTTCCGGCTGAAGCACTCGGGCAAAACTCAGATGTATTACAGTGACGGCAGGCCAAACGTTTTCTCTGTTTTTAATTGTCTGCCGCTAGCGGAGCTTTCACGCTAAGACTCTCGAAACATGTCCCTATCATTGTGTTTTGTAATAACTTGGCGGAGATAATTGCCGGTTTCCCATTCAGTTGAGCGGTGCACGCTATAGGCGGCCCTTGTCATTCATTAAGAACGCCTTGCTCGCTATCGGCCGATTTTCTCTCTGATCCCGAATAGACTCCGGGCAGCGTATGAGTCGTCGCTGCTATCCGCAAAGTGTAATGCTACTGGAACAAAGTGTAATGCTCCTGGAACCTGCGAGATGGCGCGGTCTCGACGAGTGTTCCCCTCCGTGGCTGCCACGCAAAGATCGGACTACTCGGAAACCGCGTGGGACAGATGTCGCATGAACGCCGGAGACGCCGTGCCTGGCTGATTCTGAAATACCCGGCGTCCTTTGCCATTAGCCGTGACGAACTTAGGTTAGAAACTCAGGGCTGGCTCTCGATTTCGTAGCCGATGGCGTCGTAGGTCTTGCATAGCGCCAGTTCCCTGTTCCTGGTCACAGGCCCGGTAACCGGCAACAGGTCGGCGTGGCACGGGTGCCTCGCGGCGAATACGATATCGGGATTCCCATCGCCATCGAAATCCTCCACGTAGAAAGTACCTGGGGCATATCCGATCACGTACTGCGACACCGCGCCCTCCGGCACTCCGCGCCATAAAACAAAGGTGCACAGCCGGGGAACACAGCACCCAAGCGGCTGATTACAAGACATCAGGCCCTCCTGGAGGCCAGACGTACAGCGAAGGCCAGCCTCTGCCAAGCGCTCGAATTGCCGCGCTCGCTCGGGCCGCGCCACGTTCCGCCGGTCACATCGAGGCTGTCACTTTCGCGGTTCGAAGCGCATTTCAACCTCGGTTCTCACTTTGACGGGGTGGCCGCCCTGGACCGGAGGCTGATAACGAAACTGAGACCACGGCACAGCCTCGCAGAGCTGCACGCCGGTTTCGAGGTCAGAGATTTTCCCTTCCGGGCCGATGACGACTTTGCAGCTAACGGTTCCCCCCGCGGGCTCCCAAAGGGGTGCGGTTTGAACGTTCGGTCCCTCAATCAGAAAAGCGCGTTGTTTATCCGCCGCAACAGAGACTTCGGGGACATCCTCCTCGGCCGCGGCGTCTTTCTTCGCTTCTGCCGAAGCGCTGCTGCTGTCCGAAGATGTCGCGGGCCGTATCCGCGTAACCAGGAATATGGGCCTGGCGGGATATCGTTTCACCCTGGCGCTCAGAAGCGAGGTGTCCGCATCGAATTCATCAAAGGCCAGGCTGCTCCAGGCCATTCTGACGACACGCTCGCAGCTTGATTGGAGCGGATAGCCGTTCTTGCCCTGGTCGGGATCGCCAATCTCGTCGATGGCCTTTTGCGCGTAGACGCCTTCGGCAACATACTCGCTCCCGTCGACTATCTCAGCCGCCGTCCTCAAGAAAAGGCGGTAGCGATGGTCGCCTTCCTTAAGGTACACAGAAGGTCCACCCGCATTCATCGCGGCGTCGGCCGCCCCGCCCGAATCCTGAAGGTGGACCTTTCCCTGGATTCTGTCCGGCGCGGTCCCGGCTTTCTTGGCTTCTTTGGCTGGTGGCCCACTGGAGCAACCGCCCAATGCGGCAAGCGTAAGTACGAGAAAACAGAAAATGCGTTCGTTGCGGTTCATCCGTCGTGCCCTCGCTTTCGAGACGTTGCCGTCCGAATCTGAAGTTATCACAGGGCATGATCGCTTACAACGGATCCGTCGCCATTCGTCCCCGCGCCTGCTACGCCGGTTTGTGCAGGCCGCTTCCGATAGCGCGGCAGTGTCGACCAGCTCAATCCACGCTCTCGGCGACACCCCCCCCGCGGAAACGCTGCGCGCCCGCGTTAGCCTGTCATTGGAGCTTCAGGAATTGCGGCAGGCTCTCCGCCGCACCGCCGATCGCGCGTGCCAGGCTCAGTTTCGCCAGATTGTGGGCGAACACGCTGTTGATGTAGTCGAGTTCCGCGCCGGCCACCGATTCCTGCGCCTGCACGACCTCCACGTTGTCGGTGACACCGGCGTCGAAGCGTTGCCGCGTCAGATCCAGAGTTTCTTTGGTTACCTGCGCATTCTTCGCGGCCACTTCCACCTGGCTGCCCGCGGCTTCCAGGTCGAGATACGCGTCGCGGATGTCGCTTTCAATCCTGCCTCGAAGGTCCTCGATCTCCGCTCTTCGCTGCGCTAGGGCAGCATCGGCCTGTTCGATGTCGCCTTCCGTCCTGCCGCCCTGCCAGATCGGAATCCGGAGCGTTCCCACCAGCGTGTACGTCCCATTCGACTGCGTCGGCCCGGTCCCGATAAGGCCGTAGTCGGCACTGACGGATAGCGATGGGAGGCGTTCGGCACGGGCCGCCGATCGCGAGAACTGGGCGGCCTGCGCCTGCGCTTCCGCCGCTCTTAGATCCGCGCGCTTCACCAGCGCCTGTTTCAGCGCCTCCTCCAAGGCGATCGAGGGCGCAGCGGAAAACGGAATGTTTTCCGAAAGCACGTAACCATCGCTGGCCGGCAAACCTACCATCCGCGCGAGGTTGATCTTCTGCTTCGCCAGATCGTTCTGCAAGGAAACCAGGCGCTGCTGTTGCGTCAAGGCCTGCACCTGACTCCGATTGACGTCGGTCTGCGCCAGCAGGCCAACGCTGCGTTTCTGCGACGTCTGGGAATAGAGAACTCTGGCGGTTTCCAGTTGCGCGCGCACCGATTCCACCCTCGCTGCCGCCGCAATCACTTGCAGATAAGCGCCGCCGACGGCGAACACGATCAGGTCCTTCGCGTCCTCAGCCGAATACTGATTGGAACGCACGATTTCTTTGCTCGAACGGTAGTTGTTGAGAGCCGTCATATCGGCCACCGTTTGCGTCAGCGTGGCACGCAGGTCGAAGTAATGGAACGGGCCGACCACAGAAGGAAGCGAGGCCCCGAGATTCGGAATACTTCCCAGCCCCTGCGCCTTGAGGTCGATCTTCTCGTCGAACTCATGCAAAGCGCCGTTCAGGTTGGGAAGCAGCGAACTGCGCGCGACCAGTTGCTGTCCGCGCGCCTGCCGCAACGCCTGCGCCATGCCGACCGCTCCCAGGTTGTATTTCAGCGCTCGTTCGACCGCTTCGCGCAGCGACAACTTTCCCGAGAACGGAAGAGTGGCCGTGCTCCCGGTGCTTCCGGCATACGAACCTGACATCTGAAGCGTGGGATTGATGGTGTTGACGCTGGTAGTGGTTCCCGGCACGGGCGATTCGGTAGCTGCCACGGAGCCGCTCTGCGCGGTCCGGCCCGATAGGGAGAGCTGGTTTACCATTGCGCCTGGCGCTCCGCCAACCTGAGCGAACGCGCTCGCCGCAAATAGAAAAATGGCGGCCAGCGC
>Ga0116130_1000404_pt1 | contig 27504 bp, 15 predicted proteins | sample June2015DPH_17_5_FD_89733 | JGI IMG/M metagenome (GOLD analysis project Ga0116130, IMG submission 89733) | Peatland microbial communities from SPRUCE experiment site at the Marcell Experimental Forest, Minnesota, USA - June2015DPH_17_40 | ecosystem: Environmental > Terrestrial > Soil > Wetlands...
TCCACTAGGTCGTCTGTTTCGCCAAGACCTTCATTGAATAAGTTTGTCTGAAGCCTCCGCTCCAGCGTCTGTTTTGTTTCATCATCATCATCATCATTGCGACAGAACTCATAAAATTGCCGTTTAAAGGCATAATCTTGCCGCGGGCCAGTCCGAAGAATAACGACTTCCGGCCGGGCCGAAGGGCAACGGACCAAGAGCTGAACGCATATTGTTGCCGATAGTCAGAACCGCCGACCGCTCGTCGTTCTGGCCGGCGAGCGCACAGCAGGCTGTCTGAAAGCGGCGCACATCGGGATGTGGTATGCTGAATCGGCCCATTTCCAATGCGCAATGAAAGGTCGCGCTGCAAGCCTCCGCCTCTTGTGAGTCCCGCGAGCAATTTTCGAAAGCACTCAGCAACGTGGCGGGACGATCTGCCCGTGTAGGACCGAGTGAAGCGCCGCACTGCGGCGATCTGCGCAGGGTCGGACGATGGCAGCGAGACTCCTCGAAGCCATTGTCTGCCTGTTACTTGACTGTGTCAAGTAATGCTGGCGACCCGGCCGTTGCCGGGACAGGTGTCAGCAGGCGGATGGCGCTATTGCCCGAATCCGCCACATAGACGAGGCCAGTCGTACCGATTGCGATGCCCCATGGGTCGTCCAATTGGGCAGCGGTGGCGGGACCGCCGTCTCCCGAGTAGCCGCCATACCATGTGCTCCCCGCCACCGTGGTGATAATGCCGCTCGGCGAAACCACACGGACCCGGCCGTTCCCCGTGTCCCCGATGTAGAGGTTGCCAGCCGCGTCCAGCGCCACGCCGCACGGTCCCGCCAGTTCTGCGCTGGTGGCGAGACCGCCATCGCCGCTATACCCGTCGCCGCCGTTTCCTGCAATTGTGGCGATGGCGCCGTTTGAGGAAAGCTTGCGGATCCGGTAGTTCTGGCTGTCCGCGATGTAGACGTCACCGGAAGGATCCACGGCCACGCCGATCGGTCCGTTCAGCTGCGCCGAGGTGGCCGGGCCGCCATCGCCGGAATAGCCAGCATTGCCGTTGCCGGCCGCAGTCGTGATAATGCCGCTGGCGGACACTTTGCGAACGCGGTTATTAGTATAGTCCGCGATATAGATATCGCCGGACGCGTCCACAGCCACGGCAAACGGGGCAGACAGGCTCGCATTAATCGCCGGACCGCCGTCGCCGGAGTACCCAAAGTTACCGCTGCCAGCCACCGTGGTAATAATGCCGCTTGGCGACACCTTGCGAATGCGGTTTCCCTGCCAATCCGCAAAATAGATGTTGCCGGCGGCGTCAAGCGCGAGGCCCTCTATGTTGCCCAGGTATGCACTGGTGGCAGCGCCGCCATCGCCGGGTTGCGCCGAGCCGCCTCCGGCCACCGTCGTAATGATGCCGCTGGTGGACACCTTACGCACGCGGGCGTTGCCGGTATCGGCAATGTAGAGGTTGCCCGCGGCGTCCAGAGCCACGCCCCGGGGGTCGTACAGGCAGGCGCTGGCCGCCGGGCCACCATCTCCAGACAGAGAGGTGGAGGGCGGACATCCGGTCACCGTGCTGATCGTGTAGGATGTTGGGGCATTCGACGGCGTCACTACAAAATTGACCTGATTCGAGGCGCCGCCGCCTGGCGCGGGGTTGGTCACCACGATTGGAAAGCTGCCTGCAGTGGCAAGGTCCGACGCGCTGAGAGTGATTGTCAACAGGGTAGGGCTAAGCACTGATGTAGTGTGCGAGACTCCGTTGAATGTGACTGACGAGGAAGCAATGAAACCGGTGCCAGTGATCGTCGGCATCAGCGGACCGGATCCGGCGGTCGCCGATGTTGGCGACAGCTCGCTGATGGATGGCTGAGGATTCTGCGAGGGCGTCGATTGCCCCACAGTGAAATTGACGGGAGCTGAGGTCCCACCGCCCGGCGCAGGGTTTGAGACGGTCACCGGAAAAGTCCCGGCACTAGCCAGATCACTCGCGGGCACGGTCGCTGTGAGGTCAGTTGAACTCACGAAGTTCGTGGCGAGGGGCGTGCCGTTAAAGGTCACGGTCGACCCGCTCGCAAAGCCCGAGCCCGTTACGGTCAGGGGTACGCTCGGACTACCGGCGGGAGCTGCGTTCGGCGTCAAGAGTTGCAGCGAGGGGAAGCCATTGGCCGCGTGAAGGAACGTCTGACTTACATCGAACAGATTCGCAAAGGAAATCGTCGGCAAGTTGTCGAAGCCGAGGACGTCCAGATCGGGATTGAGTTGGAGGCCGACGGGACCTTTGAGTCCGCCACTGAGCGTCCACCAAGGGTTCTGAAGAACGTCGGCATCAAACTCCAAATAGGCCTGCGGATCGAAGTACGGACCGGCAATATGATAGAGGAGCAAATCGATGTCCGCTTCCACAAATGCCGTTACCGATAGCCCATCAGTAATAGTCAGGGGATCCAGTTGGAAGGTAAGTGGCGTGTTCTGCAAGATCTGACTGACCTGACCATTGGCGTAGGAGAATCCGGCAGTCACGGACGCATTTTGAGAGACGCCAGCGGTCACGCTGGAGCCGACATTTCCACTTGCCCCTATCACGATGTTGACCTGAGGCGCAAAATCGAGTGCAAAGACCGGTGTCACCGGAACCACGATGTCTGCAAATTGTATCGTCGCAATAGTTTGAGTAGCGCCGAATCCTAACGCTTGGCCAGTGATGCTTAGGTCGGTGTGCTCTCCAAGGGTTGTCGTGGCCGTCAGAGAATTCAAGTGAAGGCCGAGCCAGTTGATGCTGGCGTGAATCGCAAAGTCTCCACAGAGTTCGATGTCGCCAGTGACATCCAGGCCTGATGCTATCTCGACGTCTTTTGTCTTTGTGAGAACGATCTGGGCATTAGCACAAATATCGCTGGCATCCATTGGCGAAACCGCGGCACGCGTGTCACCCGGCGGGGTTCCCTGGATTGCCGGCCGCCTGCCCACGTGCACTTCGACACCTGGGCGGAGGGCAATCGCCGACGTGATGTTCTGCGGCGCCAGATTGGCATCAAACTGAATATCCGCCTGTTGAATCGCATCCGTAAGCGTCGCTTGCGTGGTTGTAGCCGTAACTTGTCCATTAGCCTGGCTGACGGAGACGACCTTGCGAAGCAGACCGTATGGGGCTGCGAGAGTGGGGGCGGCGGCCAACACATCTCCAGGCGCCAACGACTGAGCGACGGCACTTTGCGCGGACATGGTGAGCGTTGACCCATCGGTGGCGATGGCCAAAGTCGACGTTCCCGCCTGGTCGAGAACCTTGGTTGTGTTCGGAATCACGGTCGTGTATGGGATCTGCACGGTGACAGATGAGCCGGCCGCAACGGTAATTGGCTGCTGCGGGGCTGCGTTGTAGGTAACGCTCCCGAGCGGAACCGAATTTGCCACGATGGTGTAAGTCCCCGGCGCAACTTGCAAAGTCTCGTTGGCCGTGACTACGGTGCTGTATCCGTTCGCAGACGTGACCGACACACTCGCAGGCGTCCCCGCCGGTAGCCCCGTAACTTGGACATCGAGTGTTCCGGTTCCGCCACCGGCAGGGACCTGCACGGCTATCGTGACGGTGTTCGAGGTCACACCGCCGATGGACAACGTAACCGGCACCGCATTCCCAGTCGCCGACCCGAGAGGCACCTGCGCATTCACCTGGTACTCCCCGACGAATCCTGGAGCAAGGCCTGAGAAGAGGACTTGCGCCTGAACGCCTCCGATTGTCACTGTTGGGTTTGTGGGCGTGGCTGCCAGCGGATTGCTGGGTGACGCTGAGCCAGTGGCCGGTTGATTGGTTACAGGACCTAGACCGGTGCAGTAAATGGACACGTAGGTGCTCCCGGCGATTGCGGGATTGGAGGAGTCCAGTAACCGGCCGGAGATCGCATCGACGATTGCGCCTTGCCCTGTGCCTTGGCCATTCATGCTGAAAATGCCGGGCGAGTACGATGCCAGGTTCACCATCTGCGCGGCGCCACGCTGGCCGCCTGCCGCAGCACTAATCGTCGTCTGGGTCTGTCCTGAGAGTTCCCAGGGTACCTGAAGATTCACCTGTGAGCCCGAGGCGTAATACAGCGGTGCTTGCGTGGTATCGAACTGCACCGAAAGGCCACCAAGGCTGGTGGGCCACGGCGCACCCTGTGCGGTGGCAGAAGATGCAAGCGGGTAGCTACCGTAGACCGCAACGATACCTCCTGGTGCCACCGGCGCGCCGACCGCAGAACTGGCAGCGTTCAATACGCCACCGGAGGAAATCGATGGCCCGGTTGTTGTTGCCATCGAAGCGAGCCATATGGTGTAGCTGCCGTTGTTGTTTGTTGCAAATGCAAGAGACTTGCTATTGGGCGACCAGGAAGGCCCGGAGTTGTCCAATCCATTTGCGGTCACGCGTATTGCGCCGGTGCCATCTGGATGGATTGTCCAGATCTCATTGTTGCCAGATTTGTTCGAGACAAATGCTATCGTCTGGCCGTCTGGGGACCAGCGGGGCTGAATGGCGGAGATCCTAGAGTCGCCATCGGTGGTCAGGCGCTGCACGATCTGGCCAGTGGCCGCATTCAGCACGTAGAGATCCGTTCCCAAACTGAGAGCGCTGCAACTGGTGATACATAGCGATGCAACGAGTTGCTGCCCGCTAGGCGCGAAAGTGAGCCCACCTTGCGCGCCGTCTGAGGAAGTGGTCAGCAATACGGTTCCTATCGCCTCGCTGGATTGTCCCGATAGCTGGCTGAATGGAGCAACCCGCACCTGCTCCTGTCTGCTGTCGCAATTGATCCATGCGGCATCGCTCGTCGCGCTGGAGTATGCGAAACTGCACGTTCCCAGGCCGCCAGGGACTAAAAGCAGATCCGAAAAAAATGCGTCCGGACCGTCCCATACTGTCCTTATAATCGGGAAGGATGTTGTGTTCGACAACGCGACTTTCATCACCTCCCAATAATCCTGCTGTTCAATGACTGCAATGTTACCGGTGCTCCCGATGAACTCCTTCGTACTCGCAGCCAGTCCATCATCGCCCCAGGACGAGGGCGTCGTGATATCCACCTGAACCAGTTCGATCTGCTGCGAACCGTCCGGATTCATTTCCCAAATGTCATTCGCCCGCGTAAGGTCATTTCGGTTCGAAGAGAACAGGATCTTGGTTCCATCGGGGCGCCAGACTGGAAACCAGTCTCGCGAGGTCCCGTTAGTCAGTGAAAGGAGGGTCGTGGTGCCAGTGTTAGTGTTGAGCAGCACTGTCACGTTGTTGTCGCTGGTATTTACCGTGGCGAGGTCTGGTTTGCCGTCCTCGTTGAAGTCCCCCACCGCCAAGGATCCAGCATAGAAGATTGGGCCGCCAGGGGCTGCTCCCACCGCGAAGGGGCTGCCCGGCGCCGCCGTGAACCCTCCCGTTCCCGTGCCTAGCAGCACCACTACCGAGTAGCCGCCATACGGGTCTGATTCGGAGATGGCGAGGTCCGGCTTGCCATCCCCATTAAAGTCTCCCACTGCGGCCAGAAAAGGTTCATCTCCCACTGGGAACGGGCTGCCTGGGGCTGCTGTGAACCCACCCGTTCCAGTACCCAAGAGGACCGTTATGGTGAGGCTCATGGCGTTCGCGATGGCTAGGTCCGGCTTGCCATCCGCGTTGAAGTCCGCCACCGTCACGGATTCTGGAGAAGCCCCCACCGGGAGCGGGCCGCCCGGAGCCGTTGTGAACCCGCCCGATCCGTTACCCAGCAGCACCGTTACAGAGTTGCTCGTAGCATTTGCGACGGCGAGGTCCGGCTTGCCATCCCGGTTGAAATCCGCCACCGCCACAAACACGGGACCCGTGCCCACTGGGAACGGGCTGCCTGGGGCCGCCGTGAGTGCGCCCGTCCCGGTTCCCAGCAGTACCGTTACGGTGTTGTCGCCAGAGTTTGCGATGGCGAGGTCCAGCTTGCCATCCCCGTTAAAGTCCGCTACCGCTATTGATGCAGGGGCAGTTCCCACCCTGAAGGGACTGCCCGGCGCCGCCGTGAACCCACCCGTGCCGGTACCCAGCAGCACCGTCACGGTATTGTCGCCGGAATTTGCGATGGCGAGATCAAGCTTACCATCTCCATTCAAGTCCCCCACCACCACGGAGCGAGGGCCAACTCCCACCCGGAAGGGGCTGCCCGGAGCCGCTGTGAACCCGCCGGTGCCAGTTCCCAGCAGCACCGTTACGGTGTTGTCACCAGAGTTTGCGATGGCGAGGTCCAGCGTTCCATCCCCATTGAAGTCTCCCACGGCCACGGACACAGGGAGCGCTCCCACTTGGAACGGGCTTCCTATGGATGGCGTGAACTGGGCACTCGCGGTGAGTGGGAGTATCAGCAGGATGCTGGCGGAGCAAAGCAGTATCTCTTTTCTCATGGCTAACCACCTACTGGGACTGTGTGTCGAGAACGGAATGCAATTTCATGTTTGAACCAGGATTTCCAGTTTGCTCCCTGGGACAAACCGAGTTGACCTCTAAATCAGGGGCAGCGTTGGTCGGCCTATAAGTGAAAGCGACTCGACCCGCGCGCACTCTCAAAAGTGAACCCCAAGGACAATCGGCGAGTCCGCGATTACTAATTCGGGTTCACGGCGAAATCGAAAATCTGCGCAGCGCCCGCCGCGCCGGCTCCGAAAGCGCCCATCGATTGTGATGCAAGGAAACAGTACTCACCGGCCCCCAGGGGCCCGCTCGGTACAACCTTGTACAGCCCAGCTCGTAGCTTTTCCGCCTTAAATGTAATCATCGACTTCTCGTCTGTGCCGAAGTCGCTGCCAAATGCGCCGAACTTTCCGATGACGGTCTCCCGGCTGGACTTGGTAACCTCAAGTTTGATAAGGGCAAATTGGCTTGGATTTGAAATAGATCCGGCACCGAATCCGCCCTTGCCCAACCCGGCGGCCTTGTCTTCAAAATAAAAATAGAAGACCGGCGCGGCGTCGGGTGTGTGTATGCTGGCGTGTTGACCGGGAATGACCGCCTTCATCTTCGCTTTCTTGATGCCGTATGTGAGGCCGGTGGCCAGCAATCCGCCCGTTTTCGACCCCTGGTAGGACGCCTGCTCCAAAGCTGTCAACTTGCATTCGCCATTCCGGTCCATAGCGTTCAAGTAGATGCCCGAATCATGAGGCGACATGGGGTCGTTGGGATCGCCTGCGGCGACCGTCCCGGCGACGGGGGTCGCGCCAGTGGCTCTCGTGCCGCCAGGCGCACCGACTTCGGCTGCTTTTTCAACCATCGCAGCCACCACCCTGTCTGTCACGCCAGCCGACTTGAGCGCAAGGATTTGATCCGGCGTGACGATGTAGTGCGCCGGTTGGGTCTTCACCATGCTCAGAACAACTTCGTCGGAGATCCCGGACTGAAACATCTTCACAATCGCATCGTTGGTCAGAGCCTCCTGGGCGCCCGCCAGGAAAACGACGGCGACTAACAACCGCAAGGTCTTCATGATGCCTCCCTGTTTACAGATATGGATCGGCGCACAAGCATGCACGCGTCCCGGAACCGTTCGGATATGGCAATCCTTGGCAGTAACGGAAAAAAAGTCCTGAAAAGCTGTAAATGCTCTGCTCGTGCCCGGCCGTGGGAGTTTCCCGCCTTGATCGTAACGTTAGTACGCGCCCCTCTCAAAGCGCAAACATGCGCACAAACCTGCACAGAGTTTGATAACCTTGGTTTTCAAACTCCATGGCTGAACCCTACAGTACCGAACAACTCGACACTTGGCCGGAGATCGCCGCGTATCTGGGCGTCAGTATCCGGGAGGCGCAATACCGGGCGAAGAACGAAGGGCTGCCGGTCCACCGGGGTGTAGGCAAGAAGCCGCGGGTGTGGGCGCTGCGGTCGGAATTGGATGCGTGGAGACTGAAGGCTGGCGCGGGCAACGCCGCTCCGTCTACCAATCCTGCAACTGATCAACCGCTGCCAGATGTCGCCTCCCCACACTCTGTTGAGAAAAGCAACGCCCCGACCGTTCAGTGGGGCCGGCGGGCAATCCTCGGTGCTGCCGGATTGACTGCCGCGGCTGTCGGAGCCAAGCTGATTTTCGGCACGCGACAGCCACGGGTGGAACGTGCCGTATTCACGGGCAATCTTCTAACCGCTCTTGATGGACTGGGAAGACCCATTTGGACACACCGGTTTTCTGGAGTTCTCCGGGAGCCGAACGCTGAGGACTTGCCGTGGCGTGTCCAGGTGATCGACCTGGAAGGTAGTGGCCGTCCGGGCGCCATGGTGGTTTGTACTCATGTCTCGCTGTCTCGCAAGCCTCCGCGCGGCAGATTGCGGTCGATGAGCTTTCGTACTTCACGCCGACGGACAAGTGAAGTGGATGTTACCCTGTCGTCCCAACTTGCTGGACTTCGATGGAAATCAGTTTGAGCCCGTGTGGTGGTGTTCTGATGTGATCGCGCTGCCTTCTGGGAGGCAGCAGACACTCTGGGTCGGAGTCAACCACGGTTGGCGTTGGCCCGGATGTGTGCTCCGCGTCGATGCCAGCGGTGCAGCCTCTATTCAGTTCGCAAACGCCGGCCATGTTGACAAGCTCTGCCGAGTGACAAGACCAAAGGGCGAATTTGTCGTGCTCGGCGGTGAGAACAATGCATTTGACCGTTCATTCGTGGCCGTCCTCGGCGTATCCGACCCGGCGTCGTGCTCACCCACTGGGGGCGCGGCCAGGTGCCGCAAGGCAGCGAAGGAAAGGAAGGAGATGAAGTTCACTGCTCTGCTCCACCATCTGACGGTCGATCTGCTGAGGGAGAGCTTTTACGCTTTGAAGCGGAAAGCTGCTCCTGGCGTGGACGGCATGACGTGGCAGGAGTATGAGGCCGGGTTGGAGGGTCGACTCGTCGATCTGCACAACCGGGTGCACCGCGGGACGTATCCATCTTTACCTTCGAAGGCAGAGTTGTTGCTGATCGATCGGCACGACAAAACGCTCTCACTGATCCGCTCCGGACGCGAATTGGATGAGCAGTTCGTCGCTTGTGCAGAGGGCCTCCTTTTTGCGCAGCTAAGGTGTCCAACAGTGGCACGGATTTTCCATGACATCGTTGGAAGACCGGTTTGAGCGCCGGTATTCAGTTCGAGTTACACGCGTTCGGCATCCACAGTTCGGTGGAGTGATTGGTGAACCATTTGGGCGCTTCCGCAGGCTGCAACTTTCGCTGCCGTAGCATCGAAATCGTATCGTTTGCAGCCCTGATGGAGTTGCGCTGGAACTCGCCACGACATTTGACAACCGGACTCGGATCAAGTGGGATGGCCTCTTGCCAGAGGGCAATCGCTTTCTCAAAATCGCTATTTTGCGCCGCGACATTTCCGCGATAGTTGAAATCGTTGTATGCCTCTACCTGAGCCTGCTGGGGTCTCGCAGGTCCTCCGGTCGATGGAGTCACGGTCGGCGATGCAGAAGGATTGAGTTGTTCGGCATGCGCGGGAGTGGCGGATCGTCCCGGGAACGGGTCTATCACGAACGCGCCGGCGGTGGTGACATATGCTTCCTTGCCGCCAACCGTCACCAGCGCCAGGCCGTTTTGAAACATGCTGGCACTATCGAACTTCGGTCTAACCGCCATCTTGCCTGTTCGGTCGATGAACCCCCATCCGTCTTCGGTCTTCACCGCCGCCAACCCATCGCTGAAGTGGGCGGCGGCTAGGAACCTCGCGTCGGTCACCACACGGCCTTTGGTGTCGATAAAGCCCATCTTGGCGCCGCTCGTGAAAACGGCAAGTCCTTCGTAGAACTCATCGCCGAAGTCGTATTGCGGGTTGACGGCGAACTTGCCTTTCGAATCGATGTAACCCATTCGCCCCCCGACAACCACCGGAGCAAGCCCGTCGGCGAAGTTGCCCGCTCGTTCGAACTGGGGATCGATGATCCACTTGCCAGTTGTATCAATGAACCCCCATTTCCCACCGGAACCAGCGGGTGCAAGCCCCTCCGTGAACCCGAACGGCATGAGACTGTCGACCTTGCCGGCAAGCTCCAACTTCCCAGAGCGGTTCACAAAAGCCATCACGCCGTCGGCCGTTCGGACGGGCGCCAGATCTCCAGAGAACTGTCCCGCCCAGGAGAAATCCGGGCTGCTGATATACTTCCCGTCCTTATCAATGAAGCCGAATCGGTTCCCCAGCCTGACGGCCGCCCGACCGTACCGGAACGGGTTGGCTTCGTCGAACTGGGGAGTGATCACAACCGCGCCTTTCGTATTGATGTAGCCGGACTTGGTCCCGACCCTCACCGCTGCCAGCCCTTCTGAAAACTCACCGGCAAGGTCGAATTGCGGCGTGATGACCGTCTTTCCGGAACGGTCCATGAAGCCGATTTTGCCGTCCACATTGATGCGGTAGAGTCCGCTGTTGTCTGGCCTGTATCGTCCCGCGGGCCGATTCATCCACCAATACCCTGCCGCCAGGGCGACCACAACCGCGACCCCAATCGCAATGTGCGCGCGGGAAAATGGGCGCGCTGGCGCTGTCCCGGCCGTAGCCGCAACCGTCGGTGCGGCGGGTGAAGCAGTCGCATTGGGAACGGCGTTAGCGGGCACGTCCCCAAGAGCCGACCTGCAATTGCCGCAGAACCTGGCGTCCGCGGCATTCTCAAATCCGCATTTGCACTGCATTGATCGTCACCTTTCCGGGCTCGACTACCAGAGAGCCACCACAATGATCTTCGTTATCCACGCGCTGAACAGCAGAATAATGGGAACCGCCGGAGCCGCTCCGGCCTCGGAAATGCATCCAATGCGCGAACATCCCGCATATAGGATGAGGATCGAATAGGTCAGAGCGAACAGGAAAACAATCGCAATGACTTCGAAGTTCGCCGCACCGAGCAACGCAGCGAGCAGCACGAAGAGCGCCGTTGGAAGCAGAACGGCGCCGGCGGTGTAAACGTCGCCGGCGAATCGCCCTTTACCGCGGAAGATCGCGCGCGCCAGGGCGCACGCGCCGACCAGGCTGGCGAATGGGACCAGCCCTAGAATGAGCACTTTGAACAGCTGGGCAGCGGTCAGTTCGCCCATCAGTTGGCCGACCGGGAGGATTCCGCCAAGCACAGCCTCCGTTTTCGACTTGATGATCAGAGCGCCTATCAGGATTGCAACCTCATACATGATCGCGAAAACAATCCCGACCTGTATGGCCCGCCGGTCATCGAACAAAGCGAACGATTCCGGAAGCCCACCGACGGGGCTCTTCGCAAATAGCTTGACGCCTTGCCAGGCATCAAGCGACCGAGCCTTAACCTCGCTCTTGAGTTGTTGGGAGAGTGGCGTTGCCGCGCCCACTGTTCCACCGTCCACATCGGCACCGCAGCCGTCGCAGAACTTCAGGGTGTCCGCTAGGGCCCTGCCGCATGACTTACAGAACATGTTGGCCTCCTTTTAGAAAAATACAAAACACCTATATTCACTGACTGCTTTCCTACCCTCACCCATCGTCTTCATGACGATCGCCCGGCAGGCTGATCAACATCTACCTGAATAACACGCCAATCAGCACGAGTTGCCCAATGTCGAGCCAGGGCAGCCATGCTGACTCCTTCGCGAGACAGAGGACGCGTAACGGTAACTGCCAAAACATCAAGGCTACAAGCAGACCACCGCCCGAATGCCAAGCATGAGAGACCGCGAAACTGAAAAGGCGCACTGTGCCGGCATGCAATAAGCCATGAGAAGCTCGCCAAGTACTATTGCATATGTGCGCATTGCAGAGATTGATCGACGCCGCATTATTAGAAACCTCAGTTCTTAATTGTTGGTCCCCGCAAGGCAACGCACTTGCCATTATTGGGATTGGTGATGAAGTAGCTACTAACATGTCCTCCTTCCTCGGAAACTCGCACCGTTAGTTGCGCATCTCTGGCGATTTGCACCACCTGATCAGGATCTCCAGCGCGAGCAGCGTCATCCATCGCTTTGAGGGTGCTCTGTGGGATAGAGGCGGTTGCCTCTATCCCGCCGCAGGTGCCCATCCTAACGGTTTTCGGCGTCGCGGAGGGAGCGGAACTTTCTTGAATCGTGAAGTACCATGCGGAATAGTAAGCAATTTCTTGACGGCCGGAATTATATGCGTTCACGCTCCATTGGTACTGCTGGCCGCTCTGCAACGCAGGAGCCACCGTTATCTGCGTGCTTTGAGTGGTCTGCAAGAACACACGCTGCTGCGTCGTGTTGTTAAACACATAAACTTCGTAGCGCACAGCACCGGGGAATGCCGTCCACTGAAGCGTGGGCGTTGTGGTAGCGACGGTCGCGCCATTGGGGCGTTGATTGGCCGGCGAAAGCAGCTGCAACTTCTTGGAGATCGCCAAATCCCCTATATTCTTTGGTTGTCCGGTCGTGATCGACACCGGATGACCAAACCGTCCCCAGTAATCAGCACTCGGTGCCAGAGTATAGAGCATTAAGCTTCCGGTCGGCGGCTCCTGAATCGTAAACGTCCCATCGGCAGCGCTCACCGTGCTGGCCAGCACGGGAAGCGAGGAATAGTCGCCGACCTGCTTCAGTTGGACTCCCGCATTCGGGACTGGGATCCCGTTCCAGACCACGCGGCCTGTCAGCTGTGTCGGCCCAGATGGCTGGTTCGGTGGTGCTAGCTCGGGCGGGTTGGGCGATGTGCCAGCCGCCGGGTTGAGAGAGGCATCGGCAGAACCGGCCTGAGACGATGCACCGACCCCTGGGTTTTTGGGCGTCGAAAGGTAGCCTACGACGCCGTCCTTGGTGACCTGGTTGATTACCAGTTCGTAGGGGATTTGACCGCCCTTGATGGTGTAGAACTGGACCGGCTCGTTGACGTTTTTGTCCTTTTTTTCGTATTGGCTGTCGTCGGCCATCACCAGCACGGAGTATTTGTTGTGTTTGGCGTCGGCACTCTCCAGCTTCAGCGTAATGTCAGCGAAGCGCTGCGGCTGTTTGGTTATGCCCAACTTGACATCGAAATAGTTGCGTTCGCCCATTCGCTTCAACGGTTCCCGCCAGAGGTAGCCGACGATGCCGTCGTTGGTCACCTGATTAATGACCAGGTTGTAGAGCGTGCGGCCGCTTTTGATGGTGTAGAACTGGACGAAGTCGTTGATTCGCTTGTCTTCAACCAAGGTCATCTTGTCGTCGGTGAGGATTTCGACTGAGTATGTGCTCGTCTCTGGATTCACCTTGGTCAGACGCAGGGCGATGTTGCCAAAGCGGTGCGGCTGTGTAGTCCTGCCAAGTTTGATCTCGGTGTAGATGCGCTCCCTCGGTGCTGAGTCGGCGGTCGGTGCCGCGGCGGCCGTGCCTTTGGGCGTCGAAAGGTAGCCGACTATGCCGTCCTTATTGATTTGGTAGATCACCAGTTCGTACGGAGTATGCCCGCCCGTCGCGGTGTAGAACTGCACCGGTTCGTTGATGTGCTTGTCCTTCTTGGCGATCGTTTTGTCGTCGGCGACGATCTCCACCGTATACCTGCCCTGCTTGGGATTGACGGAGTCTAGCTTGAGAGTGATAACGCCGAAGCGCTGCGGCTGTTTGGTCCTGCCCAGCTTGACATCGGTGTAGTTGCGCTCGCCCTTCAAGCGAAGCGCGGCTAGTTCCTTTGGGTTGGTGGCGATGGAGCCGCTCTGCACGTCGGGGTCTCCGGTGACGCCCTTCAGGTCGGCAGTAGTCTCGTTGATCTGAGCCTGGCATGGCTCCGACTGAATCGACAGTGCCGCCGCGGGCAGGTGTGCCGGCGGGTTGAAAGATGCGTCGGCTGAAGCGGCACACCGAAGGGCGAAGTCGCTATAACGGGCCTCCGGCCCGACCCGGATGCGGTCGGACGCGCGCTCGCCCCTGAGATTGAAGCCCCAGGTGCCACCCCGTGCCACGCGATACTCCCCGCTTGCCGGACCGCCCGGATCGTGTTGGTTCCCGGCCTGGTAATCCCCGTACCAATCCGCCACCCATTCCGCCACGTTCCCCAGCATGTCGTACAGTCCGAACGCGTTCGGCTGTTTCTGCCCGGCCTCATGCGCCCTTGAAACACTATTGTCCCGATACCAGGCAATATCTTCCAAATTGCCATAGCGTGCGGCCGGGGTGGCGGCCCGCGCCGAATACTCCCACTCCGCCTCCGTTGGTAGCCGCCCCCCGATCAACTGGCAATAGCGTTGCGCCTCTTTCCAACTGACGGCACCCACCGGGAGCTTGGCCCCGTTTAAACCCCTTGGGTTGTTCCCTACTACCCGCTGATAGGCTTCCTGCGTCACCTCCGTCTGCCCCATCCAAAAGCCCTTTGTGATAGTCACTTCGTGCGCAGGCTTCTCATCGTCTTTGCATTCTGTGTCCCCGACCGAACAGCCCATCAGGAATGTACCCGGCGGAATCAAGATGTATTTCAACCCGTCCTTCGGATTCTCCTTCGCGGCACCTACGCGAAGGCCGGGATCGACGTTAGCAGCCGCCCGCGTACGGTCGCCTTCGCTCAGCGATGCCATCCTCCTTACCGCGATGGCCCGGTACGACCCATTGGGAAAACGCTGCAGGTAGTCCGCGAACCGGCCGCGGTCTGAGCTGTCCTTGATCGAATTCCACAATGCCAACTCCTGCTGAGACGGAACAGCCGGAGTCGCTGCCGGCAACGTTGAAGTGGCGCCCCCACCTGTATCCGGCGGTGTGCTCGTTCCAGCCATGACTTTGATCACTGCCTCGCTAATGCCGCTTTGCCTCAACTGGATGAGAGCCGCTGGCGAAGTGTCGAACTGGCACTTGGAACTTCCGATCTTCGCAATCACGATCTCATCGTCAAGACCAGATCTTACCAGCCTGATGATATCTTGGTTCTTGACGACGTCCGCGACCGAATCAGCATGCGCGGGTGGCTCCCGCAACACCCACGTTCGTCCACTACTGTCAAGGAGGCCGCTGCTTTGCATCGTGGCGGCGGTCTCGGTGCTCGTTTCGCTGATACTGAGTCGCAGCGTTGTGCCATTGACAACGAATGTGCCGTGGTAGGTCTCCCCGGCTTCTTGCAGCGAGAATGTGTTGTCGGCATTCAACTGGAGTTGGTCCGCTGGTGTCTGTGCGCTCACGTAGGTTGACGGAAGGCTGAACGGCACAACAGGTGCTGCCGGAGGTACCTGTGCCGCCGGGCTGGGCGATTGGCTGTGAATCGGTGAAACGCTTCCAGCAAGGCCTACTGCGCAGATGATCGTGGCGAAGACACGGGCTTTATTCATATGTAGAGATCCTGTCGAGTAAAGGGCCGGGTGCTGAAACACTACTTCCCAGCCCCGACGATTGCCTTGAGCACAGCCGGGCTGACGCCGCTTTGCTTCAATTGGATGAGAGCATCCGTCGACGTATCAAACTGGCATTTGGAACTGCTGATCTTCGCGATGATAATCGCATCGTCAAAACCGGCTTTAACCATCTTGACGACGTCCTCATTCTGGAGCGCGGCCCCGCTCGATGCGGCTCGCGCGGACTGTTCTTGCAATACCCACGTCTGACCGCTGCTGTCGCTGAGGTTGCTGCCGCGAATCGTGGCGGTGGTCTTGTCGCCTGTCTCGCGAATGCTGAGTTCGATGGTGCCACCATTGACGACGAAGGTGCCATGATAGGTCTCGTCGGCTGCTTGTAGCGAAAATGAGCGGTCGGCGTTCAACTGGAGTTGGTCCGCCGGCGTTTGGGCATTGGCGTATGTGGAGGGGAGTTTCAACGGCGCAGCCGGTGGGCCCGGGGGCGGTATCGGTGCCGTCGGCGGCTGTGGCGCCGCCGCGGAAGCGGCTAGGCCAAATACCCGGCCGACCGTCTCCAGCACCTGTTTGGAGTCAGCCGTAACCAAGTACCCTTTATCAAACTGGAATGCAAGCCGCCCGCGGTAAGGCGGGTCGTTTGGATCAACCGACAGATCGCAGGCCCCGCAGGACTGCACTTCAAAGACGATCTCGGTCGGCGTGACATCGAGTCTTGTAAGATACAGTTTCTCTCCGACCTGGAGAGGTCGTTTACTGTTAAATGCATCGCTAAAACCCTGGCCTACGTGTTGGATCGCGTTAGCCTTAATGCGCCCACCCTTTTTCAAGGTGTTATACCAATAAGCCCCAAAAGACGCTGGGATTGCAATCAGCCCGTCATCTTGCATCTCGATGACAGATCCCGGTTGGCCAACAACGGTTCCGTTCGTGCCAACACGTGTGGTCTGGTATTCCGAGCGAAGCTGCTGCTCGATGCTCGGGTTAGGCGTCTGGCCGTGAAGCCTTGGCAGTCCTGCGGCCAGAATTACTGCCGTCAGAATTCCAATAACTGATCGTGATCTATTCATGTTTGATAACCTCGCAAGGATGACCGATGCGCTGCAACACTCTGGGTTCATCATGGTCCGTGGCGTCCGCACCCCTAGTAACCCCGAGGCGGCCGTAGAAGTGGCCGGGGAGGCGTCGGCACTGGTGAGGAGGAGACCAGATCAAGGGCGCCAATAAACGGTGGATGGGCATTTGGATCATCCGGCATGCGAAACCTCCACATGCGAATTGCGGCTCGAAGTTGGTCGAAGCAGGCCGGCTTGGACGGGCCATCAAAGGCGACGTCGGGCTTGCCAGATTTGTCCACCGTCAGACTAAGCGATATCGTGGCGTTTTCGGAGCCGCTCGGCGGAAGGCTCCAATTCGTCAGGACGGGGCGGTTTTTGACTTCATCAAAGGTGAGCCGGGCAATTCGCCAGGCATGCATCGGCGTTTCGGCGGCGGGCGCTCCGGATGCCGGTCTGAGCGTGGCAGCAATTCTTTTAAGTTCGTCCATCTGCACCGAATTCCCCGATGTCAGGAATATGTGGGCGTACAGGGAGGGCGAACCGCTGTGAACCAACAACATGGTTTCGGCGGAAATTACAGTTTCCGAATTCAGCGTGCGGGTAGTCTCACGCCACTCTGCCGGCGTCCCCAGCAGCGTTGTATGGCTTGTTCTTACTTGCGGCCCGTTCGGCAGACCTTGAGGGTGGTTACCCGTGTAGATGTTCAAGATAGCCGCTGGATCGCCGAATTCGGTGATCTTGTGAACGTGGTATACGGAGAAATCGGGCCCTCGCTGCGTCGTTGCCACATACCCTTCGGGTACGGTTGCCAAAAACCCCGCGATGGCGCGCTCACCAGCCTGAATCATGAGAGTTTTGTGCCCATCGGTCACGGTTGCGGCAATCTCGCGGGCCAGGTCCGCCCAGGTTTCCAAGTCCTGGGCCGCCGCTGGATTGAGATAAAAGGCGAGATGCAAGACGGTTTGATCCGGACGAAGCAGGTACACGCCCATTATGAGATTGGCCTCGGCTGTCCAGGAACTTGTGTTGGGCCAATAGGCTACGCCACGCAGCGGGCTTTGGAGATCCCAGACCGCAACCCTCTTCGACGTCGAACCCACTTTCTTTTGCACGGCTGCTTCAAAATCCGCTGTGGCGCGGCTGAATGTCTCCGAGACCATCAGCACCATCTTTTGCGGGCCATACTCGAGGACAATGCGAGATTCCTGTTCCACAGACTCAGCCGCGGCCATTATGCTCGCACGCCGCGCCTCGGTCTTGGCTTCAGCCGGTACGCGGATGGCGAGCCGCCCCGCAAGCAGATCGACGGGCCCCAGCGCAAGTTCCATCTGCGCCGGAGAGGGACCTGCCTCAACATCTCGATTGAACCAGACGTGACGCGTCTGATTGGTCTGAGCGTCCAGGACTTCCAATCGATCATACGCATGACCACCCTGGACGACGAAAGTTTTGGTTTCGCCTGCGAACCCGCTAGCCGGGAGACCTTTTTCCGTAGTGCCAAGCGCGCGGCTGAGAAAAAGGTGCTCTTCTGGAATCGAGACGACGTGCCATGCTGTTTCCGGTGCAGCACCGTCACCGGAACGCTGGATCGAATCGACCAAGGCGTTCAGCACTCTTTCGTGCGCGTCCGCCTCATCGGTGCTGTGAAGTGCCTGAGACGCGATCATCGCATCGAAGTGTCCAATCAGGCTCGCATAGTTCCGCTCCAGGGATCGGTTTGCGCAATCGAGCGCGCCCTGAAAATCGGAATCACCCAAACGCATGCTGAACGCCTTGTGATCTTGAGATTCGAGCGCACTGGTAGAGCGCCCGAAAATCTGCGCCCCCGCTATACGAAACGCGCCGAAATCGACAGTCATGTCACCCTGCAAAACCCGCGCAAGCATCCTGGTGTATTCGTCACCAGGCTTGTGTTGGCCGGCAGGTGAAGCCAGAAGGGCGCATTGTGCCGCCAAACACGGGGCCATGAAGAGGCCAACGAGTGTTGCCACGTATAGCTGCCAGCCAAATCGTGATTGGCGGTCTATCGTGTGCGTAGGCTGCTCCGTTTGTGCGGGCATGACAATTGGCAATCCTTTAGTTCAGCCTAAAAGTAATCTCGATTTTCGACGACACCGCGACTGGGACGCCGTCTTTCATCGCGGGCTTGAATCTCCATCTCTTCACGGCCTGAAGGGCCTTTTCATCCAAGCCAAGGCCTATCGAGCGCAGCACGCGCACATTGGCGGGACGGCCCGATGTGTCCACTTCGACATAAAGAACCACGGTGCCTTGATACCTTGCCTTTCGGGCTTCCTCGGGGTACTCGGGCTCGGCCTTGTAAAGAAGCACAGGCGGAGAAGCACCCTGATCCGCTGCACTCAGCAGGAGCTCTGATTCCGTAATTCCGGTCGAGGCTGGGCTAGGTTCTTGAATGGTGAAAGACCGTCCGGATCCGCGAGCGATCCCTTGCCCCCTGGAGTTATACGCGTACACGTCCCATTGGTATTGCTGACCAAGCTGCAACGTGGACGGCACCGTCACCTGGGCGCTCTGGGTGGATTGCGAAAACACGGCCTGGTTCATGGCGCTGCTGAACACTCTAACTTCGTAGCGTGCCGCATCGGGGAATTCCGCCCATTGAAGGGTCGGAGTTGTGGTGGTAACGGTTGCGCCATTGGCCGGCGAAAGCAGTTGTAGTTTCTTGGAGAGCGCCAAATCCCCGACATTCTTTGTTTGGCCGGCCGTGATTGTTATCGGATAAAGCAAAGAAGCAACGTAATCGGTACCCGGCCCAACAGCACCGATCTTCAAGCTGCCGGTTGGCGGCTCCTGCATCGTAAAGGTGCCATCGGCAGCGCTAACAGTGCTGGCCACCTTGAAAAGTGAATTGTGGTCGCCAGACTGCCACAGTTGGACTAACGCGTTCGGGACTGGAATGCCATTCCACACGACGCGGCCCGTCACCTGCGTCTGTGCATTCGACCGCTGAATCAAGGTTGCGGGCTCGTGCCGGTCCGGCGACGTATTTGCTGCCGTTTTGGGGGAGGCAATCGTGAAACGCCACCAGGAAACCGCGATCTCCTCGCCCTTTGAATTGTAGGCCTGCACGCCCCATCGCAGTTGCTGGCCGTTGGGCAAGGGAGCGGGCACCGTCATCCGCGTGTCTTTGGTGGACCGCAGGAGTATCCGCTGACGCGTTGAATCATTGAAGACATAAACGTTGTAGCGAACAGAATCGGGGAATGGGGCCCACTCAAGCGCAGGTGTTGTGGTAGCGATTTCGCTAACAGTTGGCGAAAGCAGTTGCAGCTTTTTGGTGATGGACACGCTTCCGATGTTCTCCGGATGGCCTGCGGTTATCGTAACTGCGCGGCCTGCCAAATCCGTGTATTCAGAACTCGGCGCATAAACCCAAATCATCAAGTCGCCGGCCGGCGGGTCCTGGATCGTGAATGCACCGTCATTGGCAGTCACCGTACGAGCCGACGCGGGAGCGGACACAGAATCCCTGTGCGCCAGCTGGACTTTGGCGTTCGGGACCGGAAGCCCATTCCAAACAACGTGCCCCGTCAAGGCCAATCCCCGCGGTGCACCAGCCTCCATTACCGCCCTAACCACTGGCCCACTGGCCCCGCTTTGCTTCAACTGGATCAGAGCATCGGCCGAAGTGTCAAACTGGCATTTCGAGTTACCGACCTTCTCGATGATCAACGCGTCATCAAAACCGGCCTTCACCATTTTGATGACGTCCTCGTTGTGAAGCAGGCCCTCAGCCAGCTGCCCTGGCCCAAGGGACGCTCCACGAATGGAATTCGCCGGCCCCGCCTCTGGGCCGACCCGTGACGAAACTGAAGCGTCTCCTGGGCGAATTGCCGTCGTCGTCGCCAAGACACCATCCTTGACCGCTGCAATGGCTGCCGGATCGCTGCTCGCATCAAAATCGGCGTTGAACCAGAGATACCCAACCTGGTTTGTGGTTGAATCCGGTACCGCCAGGCGATCATAGAAATGACCGTCTTTCCTCACCCAGTCTTGGGATTTGGCGCGGACGTTTAGCACCCGATTGAGGAAAATATACTCTTCCTGCACGGTGACAACGAAGTACGCGGTCTCCGGGCTCTTGCCATCGCCAGACTGACGGATCGAGTCCAGAAGCGCATTCAGGATCTTCTCGTGGGCCCCCGCCTCATCTGCTTTTCCCATCGCCTGGTAAGCCGCCATGGCATCGGAGTGGGCAACGAGGCTTGCATAGTTCCGGTCCAGCGCCCGCTTGGCCAATTCGAGAGCGCCCATCCAGTCGCCCGAAGCCGCGATGCTGCGAAAGGCGGCTCGCTCCTTGGCTTCCAGCATACTGGCATGCGGGCCGGACTTGAGTGCTCCCGCGACCCGAAAAGCGCGAAAGTCTACGGTCATGTCCCCCTGCTGAACATGTCCCAGGATCTCGGCGTAGTCGCGCTCAGCCTTCTGTTGTTCCGCGGCCGCAACGGTCGTCGCGTTTTGCGCCACCACTTGACCGGTCGCCAAAAGCCAGCCGAGCAGAGTTACGCAAACTGGAATCGTAACGCCGGATCGCGCGTCTGTCATAGGGCTACTTTCCAGCCCCGACGATTGCTTTGAGCACAATCGCGCTGACGCCGCTTTGCTTCAACTGGATGAGAGCGTCGGTTGAAGTGTCAAACTGACACTTGGAACTGCCGATTTTCGCGATGATTAGGGAGTCGTCCAATCCGGCCTTCACCATTTTGATGACGTCCTGATTCTGGAGCGTGGCTCCGCCTGAGGCGGCTGTTTCGGATTGTTCCCGCAGGACCCACGTTTGGCTGTTGCTGTCCGTAATGGTGTTGCCATGAATCGTGGCAGTGCTCTTGGTGCCGTCGCTCATGTTCAGCTCCAGCGCGCTGCCGCTAACGGCAAACGTGCCCTGATAGGTCTCGCCAGCTGCTTGCAGCGAAAATGAGTTGTCGGGGTTCAACTGGAGTTGGTCCGTCTGGGCTTGAGCGCTAACATAAGTAACCGGAAGCTTCAACGGAGGCGGCGGAGGAGGCGGTGGCGCAGCCGCATGCCGAACCCACATTAGTCGGCTGCCAAAGTAAATACTGTCCCCGCGAATGTTGAACGTAGAGGAGCGCCCAGTCGCCGCATCCGTTAAGACGAGCGAGTCGCCATTGACCGTGTAGTGACCGGGCCTCTCCTGACCGTTCGGGGCTTGCTGCGACAATGAGCCATCGGGATTGAGTTGGATTTGCGCGCCTGTGCCTTGCATGTCCCACAGACCGGCAAGTGAGGTCTGCTGGGCACCCTGTGACGGGTTGGGCTGCGGCTGGTCCGATCCCTGATCTGAGCTGCTAGTATCGGGAACGAAGATCTGGCCAATCGCGTCCTGGATGTCCTTTAGCTTCATTGAGTCCAGATAGCCTTTCGGAAACTGGAATGAAACAGCGGCCCTGAACGGAGCGTCATTAGCACCGCCGGAGCAGGTCTGTATCTTGAAGACAACCTCGGTAGGTTTCACCTGAATGGCCGTAAGATAGGCCTTCTCACCGACCTGGAGAGGACGTTGGGTGTCCTTGCTGACGCTGTAGTTAATCGCGCACATCGCCGAGTGGCTGATGCGGCCACCTTCCTTGTGTGAATTGCACGGGTACTCTCCGGGCGCTGGAAGGGCCGTTATTCCGTCCTGCTGAACCACAACGACAGTTCCGGCCCGGACCACTACTCCGTTGCCGCCTACGCTCGCCACGCGATACTGTGACCGAAGTTGGGGCTCGATGCCTGCGCTCGGCGTCTGACAGAGGAGGAGTGTCAGGGAACCGATCAAAAGAAGGCCGCCGACGAATTCGGCAAACACACGGTTTCTAATCATGTTGATAATCCTAGACGCGCTCTGTTCACCTTCGAGTAGGGACTCGCGCCGGAAAGTAGTTAGCGCTCCCGCCTTGCCGCACCTGATCCTCAAGCCTGGCAGCGTCGGTCTCTTGCGCAACGAGTTGCGATTCAGCGCCCGGTGCGGGATCGGCGGTTCCTTCCGCTACGGTACGAGGAGCTGCAGCTGGTGCAGTCGGCAGACCTCTTGCCTGGTTGTCCGCTAGCGTCTTCAGGCCGGAGTCGAGCTGCTCCCGGAACTGGTTGTGCATTTCCTGGAGGTCCGCAAGCTGGACGGCGGCCCTGGAGTCGGCGGGGCAATCTCCGGCTTTGCTGCTTTCAACCTCGACTGTAACACCGCCATCGGCCGCTACTGTGGTGCCTTTTCGCTGGATAATGTCTCCCGGCGTCAGTGAGCACGCCTGATTCACCTCGGTGGTTAGGTCGAGATTTGACGACACGACGAAGAACCTCTGGTTCATCGCCGGTGGCGCTGGTTCGCTTCCAGAAGTGGTTTGCTGATTCACGGATGATGTTGGCTCCAGGGCAGCCGCCTTCTCCGCCGCAATCTGCTGCCTAACTTCGTCGGCAATCAGCGCTTTCATCCGGTCTGGCGAGAGTGGCGCCGCCTGTTGATCGTTGGCTGATGGTTGCGCGGCTTGCCCCCCGTTGCCGGCTTGCTGGCTTTCATAAGCGAGCCTCAAGTTCTGCCCGATGAGGTAGTCCGTCAGCCACAGATCCGGGGATGCATAAGTTCCATACGGAGTGAAGTAGCCAGCATAGAAGCCGAACCATGGCGCCACGAAGCCGGTGCCCCACCCATAGGCAACTGGCGCGCCCCAGGGAGTGAGGGCCCAAGCGTAAAAACCCCGGCCATAATAGACGCCAGGCACGTAACCGTAATAGGCGAGACCGTGATAATGCCGTTCGCGATACACGTGCGCGTAGGAGTGCCCACCGACGATGTACGTGCGCGAAATGTACCCCGGCCGGCCGGTAACGGAGCGTTCCACGAATCCGCGATGCGGTCCGTAGCTGACGACGCGAGCGCCGGGACGACCGGTGACGACCATCCTCTGGCCACGGGCACTGCGGTTGATCGCGATGGAGCCCCCCGCCAAACCCGGGCGGCGGGCTTCAATGTTCGTCACATGGCCTTGTGCATCTGTCCTGACTGTACTGCCTGTTTGGGGGTTGCGGTACTCTGTTCGCCCTCCTGGTAGCGCTTTCGGTTGCTCCCCCGGTCGGCCTCCGTAGGTGCCGACGGCCTTTCCGCCTGTCGTCGTGGTACCGATACCACCGCGGGTTCCGCCGCCAGTGGTCGTCGTGCCGACACCACCACGGGTTCCGCCGCCACTGGTCGTGGTCCCGACACCACCACGGGCTCCGCCGCCAGTGGTCGTGGTCCCGACACCACCACGGGCTCCGCCTGCAGGCGTCGCGGTTCCGACACCACCACGAGCTCCGCCGCCAGGCGTCGTGGTTCCACCGCTGTGGGTTCCTGCAGGCTGAGGAACTTTTGCGGGCGTGGCCTTCGCTGGCGCCGGGGCCGACGTGGTGGCCTTGCTCGACGGAGCCGCCATCAGCGCCCCGCTCAGGACCACGGCGAGGATGACGCCCGCCGAAAACATCTTCTCAACACTTAGTCTTAATTTCACGACTGCCTCCATCGGAACTGTTGTTCGCGCTTTCATTAACCAGAACGAGTGTGCACGGATAATTCCATACACCCTACGCAAATTCTTACTCGGGCGGCCTAGATTCGGCGGGCAGCTTCTCATATGTCGATTCCGTCGCCATCCACGTCTCCAGTACCTTTCCAGCATCAAACTCAACTACCTCACCTGCTCCCAGCAGGCGCAGATTGGCCTCACCGCCCGAGTTTCTCAACCTGTAATGTGCTCCCGCCGATAGGAATTCTCGTATTTGCACCGAGCGCTTGCCATTTTTCACGGTCATGGCCCCGGCAACTTCGGCATTCCGACCGAGCAGTACCGCGCCAGACTGTGTGACCGGCAGCAGCACCACGCCCCGGAACTCAGACACGCCATCCGCCAGCGTTTGGACGGATTTCAACGAAATCCATACGCGGGTGCCAGCATCAAGCATCATTACTGGCGGAGCTGTAATTGGCGTCGGATGTCCCGAGCTTGTCGCTGGCGCAGATGTGGCACCACGAGCGAACACTGCTGACCTCATTCCGGCCGGCGTAAGCTGCTTGGAGAACATTGAGCCCGCGCCGGTCGGACGAGTTGGTCGGGCCGAGGCGGAAGCTTCCGCAGTTTCGACCGTGCGCCCTGCTGGCACATAGGAAGAGCCCGTTGCCAATGTTCCTGTTGGGCCTTGCGGCGGAGGTGGTGGAGCAGGGGCCCGCGCCTCTTCGGACTTGCCCTGGGCTGGTGGTGCCAGGACCGCTGAGCCAGTTTCGCGGAGGTTTTGAGATGGCGCGGCAGCCGCCGAGGTGATTGGCGTCGGGGCATTTGAGGCAACGGCGGCGTCCCGCGCTGGATTGGGTCGAGTTCGGTGAGCGCCTTGGGAAAAAAGCGGCTCTCGATCCGGTCCGGTCTCCGGAATGCGGGCCTCCGCGACAGCCCCCGCCGGAGCCGGATTCGGGGACGAACTCCCGTAGGATGTGGCATCGGCGGTTAGCTGCCGGGATCGAGGCGCGGAAAGCCGTCCAACCAGGAACGAACAGATCACTACGGCGATGGTTACAGCCAGGACGAGTACCCAGCGCATCGGCCAAATGGCGGGCAGCGTCGTCAGTCTTTGCCACCAAAGGCGGGGACGTGACTCTCTGGTTCGACTGTCAACCTCATAAACGGCTCCTTCCGACGCCAGAAAGCCCTTCAGCCAACTGTCGAGCCGCCCTTCCGTCTGCTCCCAATCGGCCCCCTGGCCGGAAAGGAGTGGCTCATCGAACGCCTGAAGACGTTGTTGAAGACTCCTACACACCGGACATATTGCTGTGTGCGCAGCGATGGTTTTTTTCGCGTTCTCGCTTGCTTGCCCATCTGCAACCGCGCGCAGCGCTTCGACTTGCGGGCACACGTCAGCGGCGCGCCGACGCCTCGCCAGCGGCATAAGTTGCTCCAGAAAGTTGTCTTCGTTCCAGCCGGTCATTTCAATTGGGGCATCCCGCTATTGCTCATTGACCGATTCTTTGTCCCGCTTTGACAACGGGTGGCGGAAAAGAATTCCACACGGCGCTGTGAAAAAAGTGATCGGCATCGACCCTTAAGCCGTCGTTCGAACTAATTTCAAGGTGGTTGCTGCAGCCAGAAGAGAGCAGGCGAGAGGCTCTCAACGCGATCGAGTCGACTGCAAATCGCGCGCCCGAGCCAGAAGCTTCTTGAGCCTGCCCTCAATGGAGGCATCGCCGATGTGTTCGTCCTGGAGAACGCCGTCCGCGTCGATAGTGAATGTGTGGGGAATGGCTTCCACGCCGAACATCTTGGCAATGGGACCGCTAAAGCCGCCATCCCGATATTGCGGCCAGGTCATATCGTTCTCTTCGACGAATTCTCTCCACTTCCGCTCATCGGCATCAAGACTCACGCTCAGGATCACCAGGGGCTGCCCCTGAAATTTCCTGGCGACTTCCTGAATGTGCGGCAGGGCCGCGCGGCAAGGCCCGCACCAAACTGCCCAAAAATCAAGGAGAACCACCTTGCCTTGCAAATCGTCCATCGAAATGCGCGTGCCATCAGCGGTGGTGACGGCGAAGGGCGGAGCCATCCTGGCGCGCGCGAGTTCGGGACGGCTGATATACAGCAGGGCGCGCTGGCGGTCGGGATCGTCAGCGGACTTCATCTTTACATACTGTTCGAACCGGGCTATGGCCGCCTCATCCTGTCGCAGGTTTGCCAGCGCCCTTCCGTCCAGGAACACAGCGCCCGCAAAAGTCGGATAGACGGCGAGGACTTTGGTGATTTCGTCGTGGACGCGGGAGAAAATCTCATCCTTGTGCTTTTGCAGTCCTTCGTCGAAAAGGACTACCGCAAGTTGGTAGTGCGCCGCGACCGCATCCCTTTCGTCCCTTGCCTGGGACACCATCTCCTCGACGGCGAGTTCGGCTGCCTTCCATTCGCCTAATTCGCGACCGTACTTGATCATTTGCTTCTGGCAGGCAAGGCAATTTCCGCCATCCTCCTTGTCCGCCTTCTTGAAGCTATCTAGAGCCCACCCCTTCTGCCCTTGGTGCAAATATTGAAGCGCTTCCTGGTAGGCTTTCTTAGCCTTTTCATTGGCCGGCCCGTCCCCCTTTTCCTGGGCGAACGCGGGCGTCAGAACACAGGCAAGAATCAGACTGATGAATACCGATCGCATGAGAGGCCTCCCGCTACGCAACCAACACGCACATTCCACAGCCAAACTTCACCCTTTCACAGACTGGGGAAGCGCGATCTCCATCTTCCTCCAGAGCATCCGGCGGCCATTCTGCAGGTGGGACTTCACCGCATTCACGGTAAAGCCTGTGCGCGCGGCAGTTTCCTCATAAGACAAGCCTTCGACCTTCAACTCCAGGCACTGGCGCTGCTCGCGGGGAAGCGACCTGATTTCCTGCCATAGCCGCTCTACCATCTGGCGCGTTTCGAACGCTGAATCGAACGACTTCTCCGCCGGGTGGTCTGTCAACTCCAGCCCCTCGATCGCAGTCTCCGGACGGCGCCTCCGCCACTCGTCGATGCACACATTCTTCGCAATTCGCAACAACCAGCGGGAGAAATCGCCCTCTTGGAAACCACGGATATGCTTGAAGGCCCTGAGGAAGGTTTCCTGCGTAGCGTCTTCCGCGGCGTGCCTATCCGCGAAAAAACCCCAGCAAGCATAAAACACCTTCTTGCGGTGACGCGTGAAAAGCTCCGCAAAGCTATCGTTATCCCCGGATGCCCAAACGTTTCGGGCAAGCACCTCGTCTTCTACAATTGGTTGCTCGCCTGCCATGGGAATTTGGGGTCTCGCCATCGGGCGCTAGAACCTTTCGGAACCTCTCCAGAGCATGTGGGAAAAAGGGCTCTGAAAGGCTGAAACCGCCCAAATCCTGCCCATTCCCAAACGAGGAAAACTCCCGCGATTGAATCCTACGCCGGAACTGCGACTATTCAAAGCGCAAAGATGCGCACAAACGCGCACAGCGGTTTGTTATTCTTGGTTTTCAATATCCCATGGCGAATACCCAACCTCCCGACCAGTTCAAGACTTGGTCGGAGATAGCTGGCTATCTTGGCATCAGTGTGCGGGAGGCGCAGTACCGCGAGAGGAACGAGGGACTCCCAGTGCGCCGAATGGGGGGGAAGAAGCCGCGCGTGTGGGCGCTACGGGCGGAGTTGGATGCCTGGCTCAACGCCGAAACAGCCCGAGCCGCCCCTCCTCTCTATCCTGCA
>Ga0116130_1000409_pt1 | contig 27343 bp, 28 predicted proteins | sample June2015DPH_17_5_FD_89733 | JGI IMG/M metagenome (GOLD analysis project Ga0116130, IMG submission 89733) | Peatland microbial communities from SPRUCE experiment site at the Marcell Experimental Forest, Minnesota, USA - June2015DPH_17_40 | ecosystem: Environmental > Terrestrial > Soil > Wetlands...
AAGCACGATTTCGGGCGGCGGGTGGAGAACATGGTGGCCGACCGCAACGACGCGGAATCCGTGCGCGAGGCGCTGAGCGGCCGCCGCTTCGAAGTGGTGTTCGACAACGTCTACGATTGGGAACGGGGCACCACGGCGGCGCAGGTCGAAGCCACCGTACAGGCGTGCGGCGGCCGGCTCAGCCGTTACATTTTCATGTCCAGCGTGGCGGCTTACGGCGACGGGCTGAACCACAAGGAAAGCGATCCGCTGGCGCCGGATTCGCACGCGAACCCATACATCCGCCACAAGGCTTCCACCGAGCGGCTGCTGTTCCGCATGCGCGCGCAGCACGGCTTGCCAGTGGTGACCTTCCGCCCGCCGTTCGTGTACGGACCCAACAACCCGTTCTACCGCGAGCAATTCTTCTGGGATCGGCTGCGCGCCGGCCGCCCCATCGTCATCCCCGGCGACGGCTACCGGCTGATGCAGTTCGTTTATGTGGGCGACCTGGTGGCGGCGATGCTGCGAGCCATGATCGAACCGCGCGCCGAAGGCGAGGCCTTCAACATCGGCGACTCGAAGCCGCTCACCCAGGTGGAGTTGGTGGAGCGGCTGGCCAAGGCCGCCAACACCGAGGCCACGCTGGCCCGCGTGCCGCGAGACCTGATTCAGCAGGCCGGCGGCAACGCCTTCGAGGAGCCTTACTATTTCGGCGAATACCTGGATGTGCCGCCGATCACGATGAACATCGGCAAGGTCAGCCGCATGTTGAAAGTGAAAGGCACGGCGTTCGAGGCGGGCCTCAAAGAAACCTACCGCTGGTACGCGCGCAATCACAAACCGCGCACGGCCGGCTTCGGGTTCGACGACAAGCTACTGGCCATGGCCAAAACGGCCGCGCCGGCGGAGGTTTAAGGCGGGCGGGCGCGGCGGTCTGCCCGCGCTCACTTGACGACGATGTTCACCAGCTTGTCGGGGACGGTGACGATCCGCACCACCTGTTTGCCGGCGATACCTTGCTGAACCTTGGGGTCGGCCAGAGCGAGCTTCTCGAGCTCGTCTTTGGGCGTGCCGAACTCGGCGTAGACGCGACTGCGGAGTTTGCCGTTGACCTGGACGACGATCTCGGCTTCAGGTGCTGGAGAGCTGGTGTCGATGCGTCAGCCGCCGATGTTTGGTCTCGCGGTGATGGCGCGCTGCGTGGCATGCTTGTCGAGCTTGAGCCTAAGTTCCAACGGGTTGAGCAGGGCGTGATCGAAGCGGGGTAGCAGACACTCTTCCCGCGTTGCCGGGAAAACCTAGGCTAACGCGTTTTCTTCTTGAACTTGCACGGCTCAGCGGGTGCACGGGGCATATTCTGGGCTGGCACATTCTCGGCTTGTCAAATGATCCAGAGGGGGTTAGGATGAATTAGGGTGGCCGGAACAAAACTACCAAAGAATGTTCGGGATTTCTTCGTGGAACAGGGATCTCGGGGTGGTAAGATCGGTGGCAAGAAACGGATGGGCGGACTCACGCCCGAACAGCGAAGTGAGCTTGCCCGCAAGGCTGTAGCGGCCCGCATCAGGAAAGCGGCCCAGCGCACGCCAGAATGATAACGTTGGAGACATGGCGACTCAAAAGTGGATGTCGTGGCTGAAGGACAGGCACTACGACAAGGCCCCAATCAAAGAGGCGATCATTGATATCCAAGTCGAGTCGCCATCGCTCAGCCTGGCGAACTTTGAGAAGGTTGATATCTCGCTGCCCAAGGGCTATGCGGAACGCCGAAAGGTGATGATGGGCCAGCTCCGAGGACAGCTTGAGGGGGGTGTACTCACAGCGACGGCGAAGCAGGACGATATGGGCTATGCGTTCGTCGGAGGCGAAGGGAAGCATGTCGTACAGTTCAAGGTGAACGGCTTCGCCTTCAGCAGGCTGGCTCCATATCAAACGTGGAAGCAGCTTCGAAACGAAGCGAAGACGCTTTGGGAATCATACCGGCAGATCGTTGGTGCGCTCCCGGTTGTCCGTATTGGGCTCCGGTACGTGAACCAACTGGATCTTCCGCTGCCGATACGGGATTTTCGGGACTTCATCCGCCTCTACCCGGAGATATCGTCGGACCTACCTCAGCTGTTGGCAGGGTTCTTCCTACAAGTTCAGATTCCGCAAGAGGATCTAGGCGCCATGCTGATCCTCAACGAGGCGATGGTTCCTCCGTCCAGCCCAGACGTCGCGTCGGTGGTGCTCGATATTGATGTGTTCAAGCAGGGGCTCAAACTCGAGTCGGACGACGAAATATGGAACGTGTTGGAGGCGCTGCGCTTGCGAAAGAACTTGATCTTTGAAGGCTGTATTACCAATAACACGAGGGAGTTAATCAGCTAATGCCTGCAGTCCCGCTGCCACCGTTCCGGCCTGATCGATTTGGACCGGCAGTTCACCGCGTCGAGACGCCAAGCTACAACCAGCGGACCAGTGAACTCCGGGATGACTGGTTGCGCAGGCTGGAGCAAAGCACATTCTTGACCATCAAGTATGGGCTCATCGATGCCGAAGGAGCACTGGACCGGATTTCCAGCATGGAAAGGGACTGGGACTCATATGGAGCAGAGCCTCCAAACGCCAATGCGGTTCGTGCATCAAAAGAGATCCTGGAGGAACTGGCCGGCGCTCTGATCCTGCCGTCCACAATCGTCCCATCTGCCGAGGGTGGTATTTCGATTTACTTCATGACCGGCCATCGGACTGTCTATATCGAAAGCTACAATCAGGGGTCTCAGACACTCGTGATGTACGATCACAATGGCAACGCAGAGGTTCTTGAGATCGGCCGCGACATTTCCCGAGCAGACGTGGCTGGCAGGATCTTGACGTACCTCGGCTGAAAGCTATGTGCTGCTCGGGTGAGCCCGGACATCCTCGGTACCGAAATGGCGATCCCGAGGATCAAGTATTCACGAATGGGGAACTTCTGTTCAGGCGCTACAGGGCGGAACACTTTCAAAACCAGCGGTTACTTCCGGCGGCCTTCAGGTTCCCGCGCCAGTCGTTCAATCGCGAAAAGTACAGCAGGCCGGAAGACGTTTTGCACTCGGATTGTTGTGACGGCCAGAAGCTGCAAGATGGATGGGGAGTTCTGGAATGTTCATCAACCGACCTCCCGACGCCGATAGATGGCCAGGATGGCAGAGCATTTCAGTTCGAGCCCATCCATAAGCCGCTTGAGTGCTGCTACGCCCACACAGAGGTCTGCTGCAGAGCCGGGGGTGAATTTGTGGACGCGCCGAGCCCGAAGGTGAAGGAGATGTTCCGGGTGAGACTGGCCCAGAGAATGTCTGTGCGAATTCACGCCAGCAGGTGAACGACCGTGCGTGACCTTTGATTTGCCATGAGCCGTCGAGCTTACGGAATCCGGCTCGGCCCAGAGCCATGCCACTTGGCTGGTATCACGCGCAGTCCGCTGAGCTGGGTTGCACGAGATTCGGCTCACTTGACGACGATGTTTACCAGCTTGTCGGGGACGGCGATGATGCGGACGATCTGTTTCGCGGCGATGGACTGCTGGGTTTTCGGGTCGGCCAGGGCGAGCTTTTCCAGCGCGTCTTGGGGCGTGCCGAACGGGGCGTAAACGCGGCTGCGGAGTTTGCCGTTGACCTGGACGACGATCTCGGCTTCTTCGGGCTTGGCGAGTTCGGGATCGTAGGCGGGCCACTGCTGGCGGAAAACCGGGCCGTCGTGACCAAGCTCCTCCCAGATCTCCTGCGCCAGGTACGGCGCGAACGGGGCGAGCATCAGCGCCAGCTTAACCAGGACGTCGTTCAACACCGCGGAGCCGATGTTCTCCTCTTCGGCATAGAGCACGTTCACCAGTTCCATGATGCTGGCGATGCAGGTGTTGAAGTGCCAGCGCGACTCGAAATCTTCGGTAATCTTCTGGAGGCACTGGTGGAGTTTGCGCAGCACCTGGCGGTCGGCGGCGCCTGCTTCGGGCGCAGCGGTTCCGATGCGGCGCGTGGCGAAGCGGTAGACGCGGCCGAGGAAGCGGTAAATGCCGTCGGCGCCTTCCCAGCGCCAATCGACTTCCTTTTCGGGCGGCGCGGCGAAGAGCACGAACATGCGCGCGGTATCGGCGCCGTATTTTTCAGCCAGCAGGTCGGCGCCCACCACGTTGCCTTTGGATTTCGACATCTTGGCGCCTTCGGCGATCACCATACCCTGGGTGAACAGGCGGCGGACGGGCTCGCTGTTGCGGATCAGGCCGATATCGCGCATCACCTTGGTGAAGAAGCGCGAGTAAATCAGGTGCAGAATGGCGTGCTCCACGCCGCCGATGTATTGATCGATCTCGAACCAATAGGCGATTTTAGCCGGATCGAAGGGAGCCTTGTCGTTGTGCGGGTCGCAATAGCGGTAGAAATACCAGGACGAATCGATGAATGTGTCCATGGTATCGGTCTCGCGCCGTGCGGCGCCGCCGCATTTCGGACAGGCGACGTTGACGAACTCGGGCACGTTCTCGAGCGGCGAGCGGCCGGCGCCGGTGATTTCAACACGATCAGGCAAGCGCACGGGGAGCTGGTCTTCGGGCACGGCGACCAAACCGCAGGCGGGGCAGTAGATCACCGGAATGGGCGTGCCCCAATAGCGCTGGCGCGAGATGCCCCAGTCCTTGATGCGGAAGGTAACGGCCGCGTCGCCGAAGCCATTCACCCTGGCATGAGCGGCCATCTTGTCGCGGGCCTCCTCACTCGTTAGGCCGGACCAGTCGCCGGTATGTTCGACGATCCCATCCTCGGTGAACGCGACTGTCAGGCCCGGCTCGACGCCCAGCTCGCCACCCACGGGACGGATCACCGGGCGGATGGCGATCGAATACTTGCGGCAGAATTCGAAGTCGCGCTCGTCATGCGCGGGCACGGCCATGATGGCGCCGGTGCCGTAACCCATCAGAACGAAGTTGCCGACCCAGATCGGCACATTTTCGTCGCTATAGGGATTAACGGCGTAGCTGCCGCTGAAGAAGCCTTCCTTTTCGATATCGCCGGGGTCGCGGCCGGCGCGCGCATCCACCATGGCCTTGGCGCGCGCCTGACCCGCCGGATCGAGCAGTTGCGCATTGAGCGGATGCTCGGGCGCCAGGATCACGCAGGTGGCGCCGTAGATGGTGTCCACGCGAGTGGTGAAGACGCGAATCTTCTGGTCCGTTCCGGCGAGGGTGAAATCGATCTCGGCGCCCTCGGAGCGGCCGATCCAGTTGCGCTGCATGATGAGCACGCGCTCCGGCCAGCCGTCTTCGAGCTGCCGCATATCGGCCAGCAACTGGTCGGCATAGGCGGTAATCTTGAGGAACCACTGCTCCAGCGCGCGCTGCTCGACGGGCGTATCTTCGTGACGCCAGCAGCAGCCTTCCACCACTTGTTCATTGGCCAGCACGGTGGCGCACTTCGGGCACCAGTTGACCAGCGCTTTCTTGCGGTAGGCCAGACCGCGCTCCAGCATCTTGAGGAAGAACCACTGGTTCCAGCGGTAGTATTCGGGCTCGCAGGTGGAAACTTCGCGATCCCAGTCATAGCTGAAGGCGAAGCGGCGGTGAGTCTTCTTCATCGCCTCGATATTCTGTAGCGTCCATTGGCGCGGCGGCTGCCGGTTGGCGATGGCGGCGTTTTCGGCGGGCAATCCGAACGCATCCCAACCCATGGGATGTAGCACGTTGAAACCGCGCATCCACTTGTACCGCGCCAGGGCATCGCCGATCGAATAGTTGCGAATGTGGCCTATGTGCAGCGTGCCGCTGGGATACGGGAGCATTTCTAAGACATAGAATTTAGGTTTGGCGGAATTCTCTTCCGCCCGGTAGAAATCGGCGTTCTGCCAACGCTGGTACCATTTAAGTTCGATTTTGGCGTGATCGTATGGCTTTTCGGGCATAGAATGCTGTTCAGGGAGTTGAAACTTATGGTAACAGGCGGAGAAACCGGGCGCGGTTTTCCGGTGGTTGCTCCCGGACGTAGGAAGTTCTTGCAACTGGCGGCGGCGGCCGTTGTTGCCGCGCGCGCCCAGCAGGCTGCCAAGCCACTGCGCCTGGGTGTTGTCGCGAATTGCGAAAACCCGGACGCGGGAATCCGGCGCGTAAAGGAACTTGGTTTCCCCACCTGCCAGGTCACCGTGGCGTCGTACGATGGGGCTACCGCGAAGAGCCTGCGGGCGGCGCTGGACCGTTACGGCATCGAGGGCACTTCGCTGATTGTGACCGGTCCCGGGCCGGAGGTCTACACGTTTCGCGATGGGCCGCGCACGGTGGGCCTGGTGCCGCCGAAAACCCGCGAGGCTCGGGTGGTGGCCCTATACAAGGCATCCGACTTCGCCAAGACGGCTGGTATTCCAGCCGTGCAGCGCCATTTCGGCTTCCTCCCCGAGGATCCGGAAGACCCGGTGTTCAAACCGTGCGTGGATGTGCTGTGGCACGTGGCGGACCACTGCAAGCGCAACGGCCAGACCTTCCGCTGCGAAACGGGCCAGGAAACTCCGATTGCGCTGCTGCGCGTGATTAGTGCGGCCGGGTTCCCCAACATCGGGGTGAACATGGATACGGCCAACCTGATTCTCTATGGCAAGGGCAACCCGGTGGATGCGCTCGACGTGCTGGGGCCGCTGGTGATGGGGGTACATGCCAAGGACGGCCGGTACCCGACCGACCCGGAGAAACTGGGGGAGGAAACGCCGATCGGCCAGGGGAAAGTGGATTTCCCGCGTTTCCTGGCGCGGCTCAAGGAAGTCGGTTATAGCGGCCCGATCACGATCGAACGGGAGATCTCGGGCCCGCAGCAGACCGCCGACATCCTGGCGGCGAAGCGTTACCTCGAAGGCCTGATCGGCTGAGGAGGGGTACAGGCAGGGCAAAATGGGTACAGGCACGAATTTCGCAAAGGCGGCGAAATTCGAGCCAGTCCCCATTTTGGGAGGGTGCGAAAGTGCCGCAGAAAAAGAAGGAATGGAACCGGCGCAGCTTTCTGGGAGCGGCCGGCCTGACGGTGATCGGCGCGCGCCTGGCGCGCGGCTCGCAAGCCAATTCGGCAGTTCGCGTCGGGCTGTTGGGCTGCGGCGGAAGAGGAACCGCGGACGCCACCAGTATGATGGTGAACGCCGGCGCCCGAGTAACGGCGCTGGGGGATCTCTTTGACGACCAGCTGGAGCGCGCCCGGAAGCACTTCGACGAACTGGCGGAGAAGCAGGGCGTTGCCGGGATCGATGCCGGGCAGATTTTCAGCGGCCCGCAGGCGTTCGAGCAGATTGCCCGATCGAGCGAAGTCGACGCGGTGGTGATTGCGACTCCGCCCTACTACCATCCGCAGCACCTGGAAACGGTGGTCGATGCCGGCAAGCACGCTTACTGCGAAAAGCCGGTAGCGGTGGACGTACCGGGAACCCGCCGTGTGCTCGAGATCGGCAAGAAGGCCGAGGGCCGGGTCAGCCTTGAGGTTGGATTCCAGATTCGCCAGGCGCCGCCGTTTGTCGAGCTGGCGAAGCGCATCCACGCGGGCGCCATCGGGGAGATCAGTTTCGGCACGGCCTATTACTACTGCCCGTTTAATCAGGCTTCGCACCCGGACGTGCCGCCGGCACAATGGCGTCTCCGTAATTGGCTGTTCGACCGCGTGCTTTCCGGCGACATCATCGTCGAGCAGAACATCCACGCCATCGACATCTGCAACTGGGTGTTACAGGGGCACCCGGTGAAGGCGGTGGGCACGGGCGGGCGCAGAGGGCGATCGGAGCCGGGCAATGTCTACGGCCATTGCGCGGTGTCCTACTGGTATCCCAACGAGGTTCAAGTGAGCTTCGCTTCCAAGCAGTTCGGCAAGGGCGCCTTCGACGTCAGCGAGCGGTTCTTCGGCGCCCGCGGCGAGAGCCAGTCGCCCTACTCGGGTCCGCTGGGGATCACCGGCGAGGAGAACTGGACCTGGGCAGGCAGCGAGAAGAAACAGGACGGCCAGTTTTCGGCCGCGGGCACCTTCGCCGATAACCTGGCGGAGGCGGACGCGGAAAAGCACAAGTCGTTCATCGCGAGCATCACGTCGGGCGGGTTTCACAATCAGGTAGCCGCCGGCGTGGAGTCGTCGCTTTCCGCTATGCTGGGCCGAACGGCGATGTACACGGGCCGCGAGGTCACCTGGGAGGAGCTGGTGCGGTCGAAGGAGACCTGGGAAGCGAAGCTGGACTTGGAGAAGCTGGGTTAGCGGGGAGTGGCGCGAATACGACATCGCATTCCCGCGTCGTGGCGAACCGGGCCGGGCATGCCCGGCCCCTACGGTCGAGTTGAGGATGCCGACGAATCGCTCCCGCTCAGCGCCCGGTCCACCGAGGCCGCGCCGGCGCCGCCGGTGATTACCGCCAGGGCCATGGCGATTGCCAGCAGGTGATATTCGAAGCCCTCGCCCTTGTTCGCGCTGGCCCAGTTCATGAAGAAACCGTTGGCGAGATGCACGGTGAGCACCGCCACCACCATGTTGCACAAAACGCCAAACGCGGCGATGCGGCTGAGAAACCCGAGGATCAGCCCAAGGCCGCCAAAGAACTCGGCAGCTATCGCCAGGAAGGCAAGCGGCGCCGGGATTCCCTGGTGAGCGAAGAAGCCCATGGTTCCGCTGAATCCGTTGCCGCCAAACCAGCCCAGCATCTTCTGCGCGCCGTGCGGAAACATCACCAGGCCTAGCACCAGCCGGACGATCGCCAGCGGGATGCTGTTGCGTGTTCCGAGAAGCTTCTGCCACATAGCTTGGAAACCTCCTTGATCAGCCCCGCGATTAATTCTCGCTGGGCTTCTTTTCCAAATGATCGATGACGAACGTGTCCACCGGCAGCTTGCGCGGCTCGAGCTTCAGTCCCAGCTTTTCTTCGAGCGCGACACGAATCGAGGGAAGGCCGGCGGCTTCGTGTTCTTCGTCCTCGGCCCAATCGAGCGTGAAATCGAAGACGCCCGGAACGCCAGTTTCGTCGACCACCGGCCGGTCCACCCAGCCGTATAGCGAGGCCGCCAGCGAGGACAACGGGGTCTCATGCGCCTCCACGTGGCCGATTCCCCATTGCGTCGTTCCCCCTTGCCTGGTCTTGGATGGGTGCATCTTCAGCCCCCCGCTGGCCACCACCAGCGCATAGGCCGGCAACACTTTGGATTCGCGGTGGGACTTCAACTGGAAGCGCTGTTCCAGCAGCTTCTGGAGCATGGCCGGAAATTGCTCCTGGGTCGCGCCGGCGGGCATTTTGGCGGTGATGTCGTAGTGATCGCTCTTCATCCAATCCGGCCCGGAGAGCTGATACGAATTGAGCTTATACGCCCACTCGATACAGTTCTCCAACGACATGCTGTTCATGCGAACCAGGCCAGGGTCGAACTGCACGCCCATGGAGTAAGAAAAGCCCTCGGGGTGCGCCGGCTTCACGGTCGCCACCTCGAACTCGGGCGGCGGCTCGGCGGGCGCGGCCGGTGCGCTCTGGCCAAACGCGGCGCAACAGGCCATTGAGATCAGGTTCGCAAGTGCAATCCGCTTCCACATAGCCAGCCTCTTGGCGGGAGTTTCCGTCGTTTTTTCTCCGTTGTCAGTATTCACTCGATTGTCTACGGCTGTCAAGGTTTCCGGCATGGCTCCGGCATGACCGCTCCCTTTGGTCGCGGCTCCATTATGGAGCGCGGCCGCTCATCGCGCCACCTTGAGCACGAGCTTGGCGGTTGCGGTATGGCCGGCTGCGTCCGCGGCGGTGAGGGTGAACTCGGTGTCTTTACCCGGGGAGGCTTGGATGCAATGGTTGAACGTGGGGTAGACCTCGGCGAGAGGCGGATCGAGGCGCAACGTGGTGGCGCCGAACACGCTGTAACAGAGGGACGCCGTTTCGCCGCGGTGAATCACGGGCGGCGAGGCGTAGAAGCTGCGGATCCCAAACCCGCCGCCACCGATTGCGTCGATGACCTTGCGCGCGCGTTCCGCCTCCGCATCGGCGCGTGCGCGTTCGGCGTCGCGGTTCGATTGCCAGCGGTCGTAAAAGATCCAGCCGTCGTATGCCGCCCCGATCAGCAACATGACGGTGAGCAATGGCCAAATGCGGCGGAGGAAGGCGAGCACTTCAGTTCTTCTTGAGTTCCTGAACCAGCGCGTCGAGGCCGCGCTTCAGGTAAAGATCGTTCAGGCGCTGCTCTTCGGCCGAAGCCGGGAGCACTTTGACCAGCGAATCCCGCTCGAGATCGGCGCGGCTGGGCACCCACAGCTTGCCGTCGGCGAACTGCACGCGGCTGACGAAGCCCACCGCGCCCTGAATGCTGACTGGCTGGCCGGCGCGGGTGAAGCGCAATGCGGTATCCTGCTCGACGCGGGCGGTCTTGCCGGCGGGCAGGTACAGCGCGGGATCGGAGGCGGGCAGCGATGCCGCCAGGTACTGCTGGCCGCCGGGATCGCTCACCAGCCAGCCGAGCTCGACATACTTGATGGTCTGCGCGGAGCGGTTGCGCACCTGAATGCGCGGCGAGCGCGCCTCATTGCCGGCAACTTGCGCCCAGCCATCGAGTGGCTGCAAGGGCGAATCGGGAAAATCGAGAAAGGCAAACTGCTCGGTGTGCACGGGGCCGAGCGCGGCGGAAGTGACGGCGGGCGCACGCAGCACGCGCACGTCCAGTTGCGGCCGGGCCGACTGGCGGCCGATGCTATCGAGCATGGCCTGCCGCAGGCCCTTAGGGCCGGCCTGCGCCAGAATGTGTTTGAAGTGCTCGCGGTCGCGCTGCGCTTCCAGGTCCCAGGCGGTGAGCGTGCGGCAGGAACTCAGCCGGTCGGGACCGTAGCAGGAGAGATCCTCGAAGAGCACGCCATCCAAATTGACATCCACCAGCGGGCCGCCGGCTACTTGGGTGGGACGCATCAACTGCATATCGATGCGAATCGGGAAAGATTCGCCGAGGCCGATGTTAAGGCTGGGGATGGAGACCGAGCCTTTGCCGCCGACGGTGATCTCCTGCGAGACCACGCGCAGCGCGACGCCATGGATGCGGCTGGCGCCGGTGTTGCGCAGCGTGAGCGCCATGTGGAGATCGAGCACCAGGGCGGCGCCGCGCGAACTCGAGTGCGAATCGCCGGTGGACATGCCGACTAGGGCGACCGGCGAATCCTTGCCCAGGTTGATATTGACGCGGCCCTCGATCGGAACGTCCTGCGCCAGCGCGGCACCAGCGCCGAGCAGGGCCAGCAACGCAACTCGCGGCTTATTCGACATCGACTTTATTCACCGTGACGTAGCCGGTTTCCGCATCCACGTAACGGGCCTCCACCGAACCCTGGGCGCCCACCTGGTAAGTGACCGCCTCTTTGTTGGTGCCGGAATGCATGAGTCCCATCGACTGGCCGCCCTCGCGCACCTGGACGCCATCGGCGGTGGCCTGCACCACCACTCCGGTTTCGCGGGCCACGGTCGGGCCCGGATGTTCGAGCACCACGCCGGTGGCCAGCAACACGGCTACGCTGGCCAGCGCGACGCCAACCCGCGCACCGGACCAGATCGGACCCGCGACGGAAACGCACTCGCCGGCGGCCAGACCCAGCCGGATATTGGCTTTCATCTCCGCCGCCAGCCGGCTCCAGTGGACGTCCTGAGAATCGTCGAGCGAAGGCAGGAGCTGGCGGTACTGGTCGAAGCCGGCGACTTCTTCCCGACATTGCGCGCAACGCGCCAAGTGGCGCCGGGCGCGCCAACGGGCGATGGGACCGAGGTCGCCGCCCGCGTGTAACGCCAATGTCTCCTGGTCAGGGTGTTTCATCCGCTTACCGCTTTCTTCTCTCCACGTACTTGCGAAACTTGGTGCGCGCATTGGCGATGTGCGAACGCACCGTGGCCTTGGAACAGTTGAGGTGGCGGGCCACTTCTTCAGCCGGCAAACCCTCCACGTCGCGCAGGATCAGCGCCGCCCGCTCGCGTGGGCTCAAAAGACGCAATCCATCTTCCAGATAATCGTGATGCTCGCTCCGCAGCAGCGCCTGCTCCGGGCTCTCGGCGAGGCTCGGCGGGGCGAGCTCGATGTCACAGAACGAGGCACGCGCGCTGCGCCGCATGAAGTCGATGGCCGTGTTGGTCGCGATTCTCGATAGCCAGTGGGCGGCCTTCTGCTCATCCTTTAGCTGTTCCTGCCGCTGGAGCGCCTTGATGAACGTTTCCTGGGTCAAATCCTGAGCGTCGGCGCGGTTGCGGACAATGCGATAAATCTGCACGAAGATCCGCCGCAAGTGCTCGTTAACAAAGCGGTTTTGCCGCTCGAGCAGCTCCAGTCCCGGGTCGATGACTTCGCTCATCTGGCTCAAAACGACAGTCGTCACAGGTTCCTAACAAGATGACGCCGGAACCCGCAAAACGTGGAAACGAAAAGCGCAGTAAATCCGCTAAGCTCATTCTACCAATGGCGGGAAAGCTAGCTCCAGTGTTGGGCAAGCTTTAAAGCATGCCCTACCAACGTTGTAAGCTTGTGGTTGAGATGAGACCGGTTGCGATAGTGGGGATCGGCAAGACGGCGTTCGGCGCCTTCGCGGACAGGGACCTGCGCAGCCTGGCGGTGGAAGCCGGCGAGAAATGCCTGCGCAACGCCCACGCGGCGCCCGCGCAAGTAGAGTCCTTTTATCTGGGGAATTTCGCCGGGCCGGCATTTGTGGGGCAAAACCACCTGGCGCCGTATGTATCGACGGCGCTGGGAATCTACGGCGTGCCGTCGACACGGATCGAAGCGGCCTGCGCCTCCAGCGGCTCGGCCTTCTTCCACGCGTGGACGGAAGTGGCGGCCGGCGTCTACGACCTGGTGCTGGTGGTGGGCGTGGAGAAGATGACCTCCCAGCCCACCGCGCGCGTCAGCCAGATTCTGGCCGAGGCGGGGGATTGCTCGGGCGAGATGAAGGTGGGATCGACCTTCGCCTCGCTGTTCGCGATGATCGCCCGGCGCCACATGTACGAGTTCGGCACAAGAAAAGAGCACCTGTCGATGGTCGCGGTGAAGAACCACGCGGCGGGGGCGCTCAATCCGGATGCCCACATGCGCAAGGTAATCACGCTCGAACAGGCGATGAAGGCCAAGCCGATCGCCGAGCCGCTCAACCTATACGATTGCTCGCTGGTTTCCGATGGCGCGGCGGCGGTGCTGCTGGCGCCGCTCGAGCGCGCCCGCGAATTCACCGCAAAACCAGTTCGGGTGCTGGGGATCGCGCAATGCTCGGATTACGTAGCGCTGGACCAGAAGGCGGACATTGTGACTTTTCCGGCCGTTCGGCGCGCGGGCGAACAAGCGTACCGGATGGCGGGCGTGACGCCGCGCGAGATCGAGTTCGCCGAGTTGCACGACTGCTTCACCATCGCCGAGATCGTCGCCACCGAAGACCTGGGGTTCGTGGAAAAGGGACAGGGCGGGCCGTACGCGTTTGCAGGGTGCACGGCGCTGCGGGGCGAGCGGCCGGTGAACACCAGCGGCGGGCTGAAATCGAAGGGCCATCCGGTGGGCGCGACCGGCGTGGCGCAGATCTGCGACCTGGTGCTGCAGATTCGCGGCGAAGCCGGAGAGCGGCAGATCGAGCGGCATTCGCTCGCGCTGGCGGAGAACCTGGGCGGATCCGGGGCCACTTGCGTGGTCACTATCCTCGGGGCAGCATGAAAAGCGGAGCAGCGGCATGAGAAGCGGGACCGTGTATACCGAGACCGTGATCTGGTCTGCGCCGGAGGCGTTCGCCGCGGACGTTCCCTACCAGACGGCGATTGTGGCGCTGGACGGAGGCGGCCGTGTGACCGCGCGCGTGCTGGGAGACCGTGTCGCGATTGGCGACCGCGTGGCGGAAGCCGAACCAAGCGACGGCATTCCGTTTTTCCGGAAGGCGTGAGGAGGGGCGGGAACGCTAAGAAAACCAAGAAAAGCCGAGATGACTCTCGGCTCAGCAGGCTCGACAGCCTGCGCCACGGGGGGGCTCAGCCCGTGTTGTCCAACCGTGGCGCTTTTCTTGACGCGGCTGAGTCGCTCAAATAATCGAGCGCGTGCCGGGTTAGCTCCGGCACCACTGGGTCCGGGTGGCGGAGCAGCGAGATCAGCGCGCGAACCCAGCGCAACTCGCTCGCATCGACACCGATCACTGGAACGGTCGGACGCGCACTCCCTGGACCCGAGTTCTTGGCCACCGGCACTGCCTTTCAAAAGGCTTTTCGTCCGGCCCCGGCGAATCTTGAACCGCAGCTATCCGTCCAGCCAGGGCAGGCAGGCGGCGCCTCATCACCCAGAGCCATAACCCGCATCAAGTCTTTTTAGTTCACTTTCGACCAGCTTGCATACAAAATGAAACAAGTGCACCGTGGTTTTACGTCGATATGTAGTAGGGGAGGCTAGCGATGAGCGACGCGCGTTATATCGACATTCCGGGCAACGGAACGCATGAGCTCCCGCCGCTGCTGCTCAATTCGTTGGCGGACCACTCACCCGCCCAAGAAGCGCCAGATCTGGCTTCGGTGATGCCCGAAGCCGAAGATATGCTGGCGGCGAGCGATGCTACCGAGGAGGTGCTGGAGCACCGCAAGTTCGAACTCGCTGTGCAACTGACTGAACGGTACCAGGGGCTGCGGGCGCAATGGCAGTGGGGCGATTCCATTCTGGAATGGATCCGGCAGTGCGAGATCACCTTCGAGGGCGCCGACGTGCTGCGCCAGTTGCTGCATCCCGATGTGTGGCCGCATGCCAGCCGCTCCAGTTTCGTGACCCTGCTCGAGGAAAAGCAAGTCGCCACGGCGGGCGTGGCGCTGGAGCGCGCGGTGGGCCTGCGGCTCACCTTCCGCCAGCCGCCGCCCATCGATTGCTGCTCCAACCAGTTCCTGCTGTACCTGAACTCCACGGTCGCCGACACGGCCTACCGGACCTGGTCGCACCTGGTTCCCGAAGCCCTGATGCTGCTGCCGCCGCACCGCTTCCATTTTGAAGTGCTCAACATCGGCAATTAGGTGTGGCGCGGGCTGTCAAGCCTGATGTGTCGAGAGTCGTCTCGACATTTCTTTGTCGGTGCGCGCCGCGCTGCCACGCTTCCGGAGTCGGGTGGTTATGCGGCCTGCTCGTCGGCTTTCATCTTGCGCGCGATGAGGAAGGCCAGCTCGAGCGATTGCTCGTAGTTAAGGCGAGGGTCGACTTCGGATTCATAGGCGCGGCCGAGGTCGGATTCGCTGGGCCCGTTGGAGCCTCCGGTGCACTCGGTGACGTTTTCGCCGGTGACTTCGATGTGGACGCCGCCGAGCTTGCAGCCCAAGGCGCGGTGGATGTCGAAGGACTGCTCCACCTCGGAGTAGATATCCTCGAAGCGGCGCGTCTTCACTCCGCTGGAGGTGGTTTGCGTATTGCCATGCATTGGGTCCGCGATCCACAACACGTTGCCGCCCTCGGCCCGCGTGGCTTCGATCAGCGCCGGCAATTCGTCGGCGATGCGTTGGGCGCCGCAGCGATGAATCAGCGTCAGGCGCCCCGGCTGGCGCGCCGGATCGAGCGCTTCCAACCAGCGTCCGATGCTTTCGCGGGTGGTACCGGGGCCGACCTTGATGCCGATGGGGTTTTCGATGCCCCGCATGTATTCGACGTGCGCGCCGCCGGGCGAGTTGGTGCGGAGTCCGATCCAGGGAAAATGGGTGGCCAGGTTGAAGTAGCCCGCACGGCGCGGCACGTGGCGCGTCTGCGATTCTTCCGAACCGAGGTGCAGGGCCTCATGGCAGGTGTAGAAATCGATGCGGTCGGTGGCGCCGGCCCGCACGCCCAGCACATGCTCGGTGAAACGCAGCGATTCGTTGATGGTTTCGACCATGCGGTGGTACTCTTCGGCGAGCGGCGAGCGGGCGGCCCAATCCAACTCGAAGTACTCCGGGTGATGGAGATCGGCGAAGCCGCCCTTGACCAGCGCGCGCACGAAGTTCAGGGTAAGCGCGGCGCGCTCATAACCGCGCAGCAGAAGCGCGGGGTCGGGCGTGCGGGCCTCGCGCGTGAATTCCGCCCGGTTGACGTTGTCGCCGCGGTAGGAGGGCAGCTCCACGCCATCGCGCACTTCCGTGGCGGCCGAGCGCGGCTTGGCGTATTGGCCCGCGAAGCGGCCCATGCGGATGACCGGCCGCTGTGCGCCCATCACCAGCACCAGGCTCATTTGCAGCAGCACTTTCAAACTATTGGTGATGCGGTTGGGAGTGCAGGCCGCGAAGCGCTCGGCGCAATCGCCCGCCTGCAGCACGAAGCAGCGGCCGGCCGTGGCCTCGCCGAGGAGCTGGCGCAGTTGCACGATTTCCCAACTGGTGACCAGCGGCGGGAGCGCGCTTAGCTCCGCCAGGACGGCTTCGAGAGCGGCCGGATCGGGGTACTCGGGCTGCTGCAGCGCGTCGCGCGTGCGCCAGGATGGCGGCGTCCAGAGGCTCAGTTCGGCGGTGCGCTCCATGCACCTTCACGGTATCACAGGGGGCGGGTGGGGCATCCTTTAGCTTTAAGCTTGCCCCACCAATACCGTGCGTGCCGTCGGTGAGGCATGCTCTTTGGCTTGCCCACACCACGCAGTTACTCCTGCTTCCACGATCGGCCTGCCGTCCATAACACGGCGGCGAGCATCACCGAGCACACGGGTATGAGATACATGGCCTGATGTAAGCCGATCGCGCGGGCGGCCTCTAGCGCGATGCCTGAGTTAGCGGCCACATGGGCGAAATGGTCGCTGAGGCGGCCAGTCACGAGCGGGCCGAAGGACGCGCCACATAAGTACATGGCGAGATAGTAAGTGGCCATCGCGGTGCCGCGTAACTGTCCGGGCACGATATCCTGGATGGCGGCGTAGACCAAGCCGTAGTAAGTCTGCCACAAGCCGTAAGCCAGCATGAGAAGCAGAACTGCGGCGACGACACTACCGGCGGGCAGACTAATGGCGGCAAAGGCCGGCGGGGCGGCGAGAGCGGCTGCCGCAGCGGCCAGCAGGAGGCGGCGGCGGCCGAGGTCGCGTGCCACTCGATCGCCCAGGTAACCCGCAGCCAGCGCACCGAGCACACCCGCGGCGCCCGATCCAACCCCGCTCCAGACGCCCGAGCGCGCCACCGACAGGCCATGATAGCGGGTGAGAAACGCCGGCAGAAAGAGCGAGAAGCTGTAGAGCATGAAATTGACGATGGCGCCGGAGCCGGCGATCCACCAGAACGCAGGGATGCGCGCCAGCAGCCAGGGGCTGAGCGTGCGGGCGGACGATGGGGCGTCGTTCTTGACAGGCTCGTCGCCGGCCGGGGAAAGCCGAGATGACTCTCGGCTCTGCAGGCTTGACAGCCCGCGCCACGGCTCTTTAAGCATCGCCAGCGCGGGCACCAGCGCCACCGCTGGAAGCGCGGCCAGCACCAATGCTATGCGCCAGCCCCAGGCCTGCGCCATCGGGCCTCCCACTGCGAAGCTGAGAAATCCGCCCACGGGGACGGCCATCATGAACGTGGCCATGGCGCGCGCGCGGCGGCCGGCGGGCACCAGGTCGCCGATCCAGCTTGTGGCGGCGGGCGCGCAGGTGGCTTCGCCGATCCCCACTCCCAGGCGAGTCGCCAGCAACATCCCGTAACTGGAGGCCAGCCCGCCGAGGGCTGTCAGCGCGGCCCACACGCCGACGCCGATTGCGAGCAGACGTTTGCGGCTCCACGTGTCGGCCAGCCGCCCGAGCGGCAAGCCCGCCACCGCGTAGAGCAGCGTGAAGGCCGTGGCAAGCACGGCGAGCTGGGTATCGGAGAGGCCGAACTCACGGTGCAACGGCTCCAGCACCGCGCCCAGCACCTGCCGGTCGTAGAAATTAAGAACGTTGACCAGGAAGAGAATCAGCAGCGGGGCGGACGCACCCGCCCCGCGGCCGGGGTTCACAGCTTGATCTCGGAGTCTTTGAGATTCTTAGCCGGAGCCTTGGGTTGTGCTGGCGGAGCCGGTGCGGCGGGTGCGGCGGCGGGGGTATCGGGCGGGCGCACCGAGTCATCGCCCTTGCGCACTTCTACCTCGCCGTGAGAGGCGGTGAGCCGGATGGACGGGCCATCGCCCACCCTGCCTTTCAAAGTGGCGCTGCGTCCGAAACTCTCTTTCTGAATCTGCTCGCCGAAATCGTTGGTGGCATCGCCGCGTTCGGCGGTGGCATTGAGCTGAAAAGCGGCCTTTTCGGGCAGCGTCAGCTCGATGTTGCCGGCGCCGGAGCGCGCTTCAATGGCGGGCACGGGCATGCCCGGATCGAGCTCGATGTTGCCGTGCTCGGTCTCGACGGTCATGGTCTGGCTGAAGCGGCCGATTTTGATATCGCGCGAGCGCGTGATCAGCCGCACCGGTCCCACCAGCCCATTGGCGGTGAATTCGCCCATGTCCATGCTGATGTTGCCCGGCACCGCTTCCACGTGCAACTCGGTGTTGCGCGCGCCTTCAAACTGCAGCGGCTTAGCCAGGTTCTTGAAATCCAGGGTGCCAGTAAAAGCCCCGCTGATGGTGACCTGCCCCTGCACGTTTTCGAGCGAGAGGTCGGAGCCCTCACCCTGCACATCGATGTGGCCCTTCACATCCACGGCGCGTATGGTTTCGCTGTGGTTCACTTCCACGCGAGCGTTGCCGCCCAGGCGGGACAGGCGCACGTCTCCGTGGGCGCCTCCCAGCACGACATCGCCATCGATATCGCCGATCTCGAAATCGCCGCGCCGGCCGCGGGCTTCCACCGCCATCGCGCGAGGCACGGTCACTTCGATATCGTCGGAGACGCGCTGGTTATTGGACGCTCGATCCTGGTTGGCGCGGACCAGCAGGTGATCGCCTTCGGGCACCACCTCGATTGGCGTGTTGTTGTTGGCGCGGTCCGCATCCTCCCGCCCAAAACTGCGGATCGTTTTGTTGCCGCTCACCGCAACCTCTTGCGTATCGGCGCCGGTCACCTTGATATTGCCGCGCGCGATGTCGAAGACGATGCGCTTCATCCCGGCGGCGGGAGCCTTGGCGGAGACTGGATAGTCGTACTCATTGCCGAAGACGCTGAGACCTTCACCATTCCAATGGATGCCGTTGCGGTAGCCGGCCCACATCGCCGAGCCGAGAAGGCAGACCAGTATCACGAGCACCACCTCGCCACCGCTGAAGCCGCTCTTCCAGGGAGAGCCGGGCCAGGCGACTTCGATCAGCCGCAAGACGCCCCAGAGGACGAGCAGGAACGGCCAGTAGAGCGCGAAAATTTCGTAGATGGGCGCCTCCGGGTGGAGATTGCGCCACAGGAAAAGGCCGCCGATGATGACCAGGATGAGCGGCCCGGTGAGAGAACGCGGCCTCATACAGCACCTCCAGGTGTGGAACTTTCAGGCGGAGTATCCGGCTTGGCCGGACTGGATGACGCACCCGGATCCGCGCCGGCCGGCGGCTGCGGATAGGGCCCCTGCGCGTAAGACGTGGCGCGGTAGCCGCCTGGCGCCGGCTGATCGGCAGGCGGCTGCGGTTGCCACGCTGGCGGCTGCCAGGCATATTGCGGTGGCGGCGGGGCGGGCGGCGGCGGCGCCATGGTCCGCCCCAGCAGACTCAGCAGGCCGAATACGATCAGCAGCACGGGCCAAGTCTGGCCGAAGTCGTAGGACGTGAAGTTCTGCAGGGCAAACAGGCCTCCGATCGTGATCAGCGTCACGGGTCCGCGAACCGCCCTGAATATGTTGCGGTCACCTTTCATGGCGCATTTCTCCCGGCGCCGGTTCCTGACCGGCAAAACGCGACCACAGCATATATGCTCCAGCCGCAATCAGCAGCACCGGCCAGTACGGCACGATCCTTTGAAAATTCACCAGGTCGAGGGTGTGTAGCAGCAACAGCACGCCCAGCACAATCAGCGCCACGGCGGCCATCGGAAACCGCCCGGGCCCGCCGCGCAACTGGAGCACGCTCGAGTACTCATCCACCGGTTCGCCGCGTTGCAGCTTCTGCGCGGTGCGGTAAGCCTCGAACACCATGTAGGCCATCCAGGCGATCACCATGATGACGAAGACGGGCTGCAGATCGCGAATGGCATCCGAGCTGGCGATGCTCATCAACACGCCCCAGACCACGGCGTGGATCAAGCCCTTGGCGTATTGCCCGTTGTAGATGGCGCCAACGCCGGGAATCCAGCCCAGCGCAAATGCCAGCCCGGGATGGATATCGGTACGAACATAGGGAGAGGGCGCGACCAGCGGCGCGTAAGGCGGCGCGGCCGCGGGAGGCGGCGCATTGTACGGCGGAGGCGGCGCGGTGAAGGGCGGCGGCGCGGCGGCCGGCGCATGCTCGGCGCAGTACACAGTGCCCGATGCTTCCCGGCGGCACTCGCCGCATACCGGCTTGCCGCAGGTTCGGCAATAAGCGATTGCAGCTACGTCCGGATGATTTTGACAGTTCATGGCATTTCCCTCAGTGTGATGTTTCCGGTCGCTGGGCGGGAGCGGCCCCGCCCTGTGTTTCCCCGGCCGGCGGAGCGGAGACAACCGGCAGCTTCCGCTCGTCGTTGAACGCGGGTTTGCGGAGCGGAGCCGCGGGCTCCCGCTCGTCTTCCCGTTGTTGCCAATCTCGCAGTGTGGTTTGAATCCGATAAACCACTTTCAGATTGTCGTAAAACTTTTCCACGCGTCCCCAGCCATATTCCACGCGTGTTTCCAGGCCCGCCCAAACCTTGGAAGGACGCAGATCGTCGGGCCGGATGCTGCGCACCGGAATCACCGAGCGCAGCAGCGAAAACGAAACGATGGTCATGGCGAAGCTCATCACGTAGCGCGGCTGCAGGATGGGGCTGAGCAACCCGGCCAGCCACTTGCGCGGCTTCGATTTCGGGTTCTGGCGCCAGGGAGCGGCGAAGAGGATGCGATTCACCAGCTCGGCGGGAGGCTCCACATCGGCGGCGCGCCCGAGGAAGCGGACGGCGGCGGCGGAATCGCGCGCCAGTTCGGCGCACGAAGGGCAGCCGGCCAGGTGGAGTTCCACCGCGGCCCGCGTGGCCGCGTCGAGCGTGCCATCCACGTATTCGCAGAGCAGGATGTCCAGTTCGGCGCAGTTCATACTATCAGCTTCTGCTTGCGCAGCAGCCGTGCCAGCTCGGCGCGGCCGCGGTTGATTCTCGATTTCACGGTGCCTTCGGGTATCACCAGCACGTGGGCGATTTCCCGGTACTCCATTTCCTGCAGGTCGCGCAGGATGACGGCCTCGCGCAAATCGGGCGACAGCTTCTGCAGCGCGGCTTGCAGAATCTCGCTAGCCTCGCGGCCGGCCACGGCCTGGTCCGCACGAGACGCACCCGCGGCGCTTCGATCCGCGACGACGGGGAGCTGATCGTCGAGCGAATCCGTCACCCGGTCCTGACGCGTCCGCCGGTAATGATCGATCAAAAGATTGCGCGTGAGGCGCGCCAGCCAGGTGCCGAACGAGCCTTCCGCCGCGCGAAAAGAGTGCAACGTGCGGAAGACGCGCAGGAAAACTTCCTGCGTCAGATCCTGTGACTCCGAGCCGCTGTTGGTGAAGCGGTAGCACAGTCCGTAGACGCGGCGGCTGTGCAGGCGAACGAGATCCTCCCACGCCGACTCGTCGCCGCGCAGGCACCGCGAAACGAGAGAGCAGTCCTGGTCCAAGATTCGTTCTACCACATGGCTCGCTCGCATACCTGCCAGCCCGCCCAGAGCGTCCTGCCCGGTTGGCGAATTCTGGAAGACTCCCAAGGCTAGCGTCGCGGTTGCCATCACTCCATTCCTTCGTATGAAGAAACGATGGTTTTTCGTGCCAGGTTCAATCTTTTCCCGTATTCCGGTTCTTTTGAGATACTTGTACAGGCGCTTGTCTCCCCGCTTGGGAGACGCGCGTGAGGCTCTCGAGGAGGTTCGATTCAGCACCGCTGGTGGAAATGGGCCGCGGCCGGCCTGGTCGTGGCTGCCGTGGGAATTGGTCTGGTATGGCGATTCTCCCCCCGGGTATTCGATTGGCGTCTGGCGGCCGCGGCGCTGGCTGGACTGGACTGGAGATGGGTTGGCGTTTCCCTGGTTCCCGTCGCCGGCTCGTATTATGTCCGGGCCTTGCGCTGGGCGGTGTTCCTGAAGCCGCTCAAGCCACGCCCGTCGATACGCAACCTGCTCTCGGCGACGGTGATCGGGTTCACTGCCATCACTCTGTTTGGCCGCGCCGGCGAGTTCGTGCGGCCGTACCTGATCGCGGTCAAGGAGAAGGTCCCGTTTCCATCCCAACTGGCGGCATGGCTGCTGGAGCGGATCTTCGATTTGCTGATGGCGCTTCTGCTGTTCGCCTTCGCCATGATGCGCATCACCTCGACCGGCGTACATGTAGGGCCCAGGATCGCTTGGGTCTTGGCCGCCGGCGGACGTTTTGTCGCCGCATCCTGTCTGGGATTGGTGGTCCTTCTGTTTGCCATGCGCCACTTCGCCGAACCAGTCCGCCGCTACCTGACCCACGCCATCCGCTTTTGGCCGGAGCGATATTTCGCGCGCGCCGAAAAGCTGCTGGTGGCGTGCGTCCAGGGAGTGGAATCGATCCGCAGCGATGGAGCGCTGCTGGCGATTTTCCTGTACTCCGTACTCGAGTGGATGCTGATCGCGGCGTGCTACTGGTGTCTGGCCCGCTCGTTCGCCGCGGTTCTGCATTTCTCTTTCGTGGACGTCCTCATCTTTGTGGGATTCGTTTCGTTTGGAGCTGCCGTACAGATTCCTGGGATCGGAGGCGGATTGCAGGTGGTGGCGGTGGTGGTTCTGACCGAACTGTTCCGGGTGCGGCTGGAGCCCGCGACTTCATTCGCTATTCTGATTTGGATTCTTAGTTTTGTAGTAATAGTTCCGGTTGGGTTGATGCTCACGCTTAAGGAAGGGCTGGACTGGCGCAGCTTGCGCCGGATGGGACGCAACGAACAATGAAGTGCCCTTTTTGCAGTCACTTACATGACAGGGTGGTGGATTCCCGGGAAAGCAAGGAAGGCGACGCCATACGCCGCCGGCGCGAGTGCCTTGCCTGTGAGCGGCGATTCACCACCTACGAGCGCATCGATGAAGTCCCTTACATGGCAATCAAGAAAGACGGTCGACGCGAGAAGTTCGACCGTCAAAAGGTGTTGACCGGGCTACTGAAAGCCTGCGAGAAACGTCCTATTAGTGTGTCGAAGCTCTCCGAGCTGGTGAACCGGGTGGAAGCGAAGGTCTCCGACTCGCCGGACCGGGAAATTTCAACTACAGAAATAGGAGAATTCCTGATGGAAGGCCTTCGGGAGCTGGACAAGATCGCCTACGTACGATTTGCGTCGGTTTACCGGGACTTTCAGGACGAGGAGGCGTTTTTCAACGAGCTCAAGAACCTGATGCGGCAGAAGTTGCCTTGAGTCGTGGCGGCCGGCAAATGTTGTGTAACCTTATCAGTTTCAAGACATCTCTATAAAATAGAGCTTTAATTTTGTTAGGGAACGGTGGTATGATTATTTGGAAGATCTGCCCTGTGCCTGACAGTTGCGCGATGTGGCCGGGCGACAACCCGCAAGTCGAGTTTATTTTCAGCAAATATCCTATTTCCCATAATTTGCGTACGTTTCTCCGTGCCTTTGGGGAGGTGAGTCTTAGTGGACCGTTTTGAAGATCATTTTCTCGCTGAGAATCCTGAAAGTCTGGGCTTGAACTTCGAAGAAGACGCCAAATTCTTCGATGCGGAGGCTGCGCACGAGACCGACTTTCTGCATCAACCACCGGTGGAAGAATCCATCTACACAGATGATCCGGTGCGTGTGTATCTGCGGGAAATGGGAGCGGTTCCGCTGCTGACGCGCGAAGGCGAAGTGGACCTGGCACGCCGCATGGAACGCGGCAAACTACGGATGCAGAAGGCTATTAGCCGTTCGGCCGTGGTGCAGCGCGTGGCCCTGGATATGGCGGAGGCGTTGAAAAAGGGTGCCATCGAACTGGAGTCGGTTGCCGACTTGGGCGATGTGGAAGAAGGATCTCCGGCGGATCTGAAGGTGCGGGCGGATGCCTCCAAGCTGTTCGCGGATGTAATCGTACTCCACAAAAAACAGCAGCAACTGGAAGAGAAAGTGGAAGCTACCCCCCTAGCCAACAAGAAACCGCGTAAACGGCTGGTGGGCAAGTTCAATCGGGCCAAAGTGGAAACCTCGCTGGCCATCCGGCGCTGCCCGTTCAGGGGCAACCGCTGGAAGGACTTCGCGCGCGAAATTGAGCGGGCCGTGGAGGAGATCAACCACCTGGATGGCGAAATCAGAAAACTGGAAGCGCGCAACAGCCCGCTGCTGCAAGCCCGCCTGCGGGAGTTGAAGCGCGAGATCCGCAAGCGCGAAGCGGCCGCCGGCGCCTCGCTGCCTGAGTTGCGCCACACTCTGACCGTGATCCGCCACGGCGAAGCGGAAGCCGAGCGGGCCAAGAAGGATCTGGTCGAGGCCAACCTCCGGCTGGTGGTTTCGGTCGCTAAGAAATACGTAAATCGAGGGTTGCACCTCCTCGACCTGATCCAGGAGGGTAATATCGGCCTGATGCGCGCCGCCGACAAATTCGAATACCGGCGCGGCTACAAGTTTTCGACTTATGCCACCTGGTGGATCCGGCAGGCCATCACGCGCGCCATCGCCGATCAGTCCCGGACGATTCGTATTCCCGTGCACATGAACGAGAGCATGAACAAGTTCCTGCGCGCCACGCGTGAACTCGAGAAGGAACTGGGCCGAACTCCTACGAATGACGAAATTGGCCGGCGTATGGAAATCCCGGTCGAGAAGGTGCAAAAGCTGAAGACCATTTCCCGCGACCCGGTGTCACTCGAAACGCCGGTGGGCCGCGACGGCGAATCGGCTCTCGGCGATCTGATCGAAGACCGCTGGGTAGGGTCGCCGGTGGATGCGGTAATCGAAACCAACGTTCGCGACGAAACGGCCGGCATTCTGAAGACGCTTTCTCCGAAAGAGGAGAAAGTGATTCGCATGCGGTTCGGGATCGGCTGCGAACGGGAGCACACGCTGGAAGAGATCGGCCAGGAGTTCGACGTCACGCGTGAGCGGATTCGCCAGATTGAAGCCAAAGCCTTGCGCCAGTTGCGCGCCCCGGAACGAGCGCGGCGGCTGCGCGCGTTGATGGCGGCGCGGTAACTCAGCCGCGGGCCGGGCATGCCCGGCCCCTACAGTTCGCGCGCTAGCAGTTGCGCAACCTCTTGATACAGACGTTGGTTGAGCGCGGTGCGGTCGTGTAGCCCCATGCCGGCGGTGGGGATGGGATCGCCAATGCGCAGGACGGCCTCGCCGCTGCGCAGGTGGATCGAGCCCATGGGCAACAGGCGGCGCATGCCGACGAGCGCCATCGGCACCACCGGCACTTCCGCCTTGATCGCGATGTAAGCGGCGCCTTCCTTGAATTCCCTCAGTCCTTCGGGGCAGCGTCCGCCCTCTGGAAACAACAACACTGAAATGCGGCGCTGGGCCACGATGCGGGCACCCTCGCTCATGCTCTTGAGCGAAGCCCGCGGACTGGAACGATCCACCGGGATATGGCCGGCACGGTTCAGATGGCCGCCCAGGAACGGAATCCTGTACAGCGCTTGCTTGGCGAAAAAGCGGAACTGAAACGGCAGGTAGGCCAGCAGCGCGGGAATATCCATGTAGCTTGCGTGATTGGCGACGAATACATAAGCGGCATTCCGGTCAAGCTTTTCGAGACCCTCGGTGCGAACCCTGATGAAGCTCACATCGAGCAGCATCCTGCCCCAAATGCGCGCCAGCTTGTGCTGAGTGCGACCGGTGCGGTCGACCAGCGATGCCAGAAGCGAGAGGGTTCCCATGATCATGGTGGCGAGCGCGATCAGGGGGGTCGAAAACAGCAGGGAGCGCAGAAAGCTCATCGCTTCGCCACCAATCATAACAAGTGGCGGCACGAGCAAGCCCGAAAGCGAAAGCCTGCTCCGACGGTCTCTCTGGTATCCTTCGCATTAAAAGGCGGAAGAACATGAACTGGAGCATGACGGGAGCGATTCTGCTGGCCTTGGCAGTTGCCTTGGGCGCGTTCGGCGCGCACCAACTGAGGGAGCGCGTGGACGCTTACAGGATGAGCGTGTATGAGAAGGCCGCGCTCTACCACTTCTTGCACGCATTGGGAATTCTGGTAGTTTCCATTTTGCCGCGGACGAGTGCGCTGACAGAGGATGCCGCGGGCACGGTGTGCGCGGTGCTGCTGGCGGGAATCGTCTTCTTTTCGGGGAGCCTCTACCTGCTGGCCATCACCGGCAACCGCTGGCTGGGCGCGATCACGCCAATCGGCGGGATTGCGTTTATCGCCGGCTGGCTGCTGCTGGCGTGGCGGTTGCGAAGGTAGTTCCGTGGAAGCGATTTTCTTTGACATCGCAAATTGCGATGTCAAACAGGGCGTGCCCCTGCAGGCTGATGGAGCCGGCCGCGCTGGCTGCGGAGAAATAGTCCTTTCCGTGAGGATGAGATCCGTTATAGTTTGGTTTGGCAATACGCGCGCCACAAATAACCAAGAGGCCTTCCTCCCTTGCCGGGCAGCTGCCCGTGCCGGTGGGGCTGATTGAGCGGAGGATCTATCTCGTCCGCGGCCAGAAGGTCATGCTGGATTCCGATCTGGCCGAGATCTATGGCGTGCCCACGTTCCGCCTCAACGAAGCTGTCAAACGTAACCACAAACGTTTTCCCGCGGATTTCATGCTCCAGCTCAGTCGCGAGGAGGCGGGTTTTTTGACATCGCAAATTGCGATGTCAAAGGCGGGACGCGGCGGACGGCGCACGTTGCCATACGCGTTCACCGAGCACGGCGTGGCGATGCTCGCCTCAGTGCTCAATAGCGATCGCGCCGCGCAGATGAACATCGTCATCATTCGAGCTTTTGTGAAACTTCGCGAGGTGGTGGCAAGCCATAAAGAACTCGCCCGCAAGGTTGGCCGGCTTGACGCTACGCAAAAACGGCAGGGCTCGATCATCCTGGCGGTAGTGGAAGAGATCAAGAGGTTGCAGCAAGGGCCTCCGGTGACGAAACGCCGCATTGGCTTCCTGCCCGACAGGTAACTGCCCGCGCGCCGTGTTTTGCGCTTCGGCTTCTGTTACCCTCATCGTTTCATGCCTCACGACGACTTCAACCTGCTGGCGGCGCGCCAGGAAATGATCGATCACGGTTTTGAGCCGGATTTTCCACCCGAGGCTGTGCGGCAGCTTGCGGCCATCCAGCCAAGCTCGGACGCGAGCTTGCGCGATCTCACGGGCCTGCTGTGGTCTTCCATCGACAACGACGATTCGCGCGATCTCGACCAGATCGAATGGGCGGAACGGACGGCGGATGGGATCCGCGTGCTGGTGGGCGTCGCCGACGTGGATTCGCTGGTGGG
>Ga0116130_1000418_pt1 | contig 26934 bp, 22 predicted proteins | sample June2015DPH_17_5_FD_89733 | JGI IMG/M metagenome (GOLD analysis project Ga0116130, IMG submission 89733) | Peatland microbial communities from SPRUCE experiment site at the Marcell Experimental Forest, Minnesota, USA - June2015DPH_17_40 | ecosystem: Environmental > Terrestrial > Soil > Wetlands...
GGACGCGAACCTGCCGCGCATCAATCTGAATGTTCAGGAGCCAAAGTTCATGGAGGAGGTGGACCGGCAACTGAGCACGGCGACTCTTCCCGATTGGAGAGTCTATTTGACCTGGCAGCTTCTGCATGGCTCAGCGCCTTTCCTCTCGCAGCCCTTCGTGCAAGAGAACTTCAATTTCTACGAGAAGACGCTGGGCGGGGTGGGCGAACTGAAGCCGCGATGGAAACAATGCGCGGAATCCGCCGACCAGTTTCTGGGCGAGGCCCTCGGTCGAGACTATGTGGCGCGTTACTTCCCGCCGGAAGCCAAGGCGCGGGCGCAGGAAATGGTGAAGAACATACTGGCGGCCATGGGGGACACCATCAACGGGCTGGACTGGATGACTCCCGATACCAAGAAGAAGGCCATGGAAAAGATCGCCACCTTCAATGTCAAAGTGGGATATCCCGACAAGTGGAAGGACTACAGCCACGTGGTCATTACCCGCACCTCATACTTTGACGATGTCATGGCGGGAGCGCAGTTCGGCATCAACGACGACCGCTCGACCATCGGTAAACCGGTGGACCGGGGCCGCTGGGGCATGACGCCACCCACCTCCAACGCTTACTACAATCCGTTGTTGAACGAAATTGTCTTTCCGGCGGGAATCCTGCAGCCGCCTGCGTTCAACGTCAAGGCAAGCGACGCGGTTAACTACGGCGCCATCGGCGTGGTCATCGGGCACGAGATCAGCCACGGCTTTGACGATCAGGGAGCGCAGTTCGATTCCACGGGCCGTCTGAACAATTGGTGGACGGCTGACGATCTGAAGAAATTCCAAGCGAAAACCGCATGCGTGGTGAAGCAGTTCGATGGCTACTACATCGAGCCGAACATTCATCACAACGGCAAGCTGGTGCTGGGCGAATCCATCGGCGATCTGGCCGGAGTCAAGATTGCCTACCTGGCGTTCCAGAAGTCACAGCAGGGCAAACCTCCAGCGCCAGTCGTTGACGGCTTCACCCCCGATCAGCAGTTTTTTATCGCGTGGGGACAGTTCCGCGGAGACGAGACCAGGCCGGAAACGCAGCGGCTCATGGTGCAGGGCGATCCGCACCCGGTGGCCAAGTTTCGCGTGATCGGCCCGCTGTCCAACTTCCCGCCATTCGCCAGCGCCTTCTCCTGCAAGCCGGACTCTGCCATGGTGCGTCCGGCGGCTGAGCGCTGTGTGGTCTGGTAGCAGGTCATTTTTCTGAAGGGAACTAAATTCACCGCCTGCCGTACAATAAGTAGCCGTACTGGCGGCGCACTTTAGATCAAGGCCAGAACTCACGAAACGCCCTGTCGCACGTCGAATGAGCGTATCGGCCCCGCCAGACCCAGCAGTCTAGTTGCGTTAAAAGAGGAGCGAACTACATGCGCGTAGCCCTGAAGGTGGCGCTCGGAATTCTATGTCTCACCGCCCTGGCTTCCGCCCAGACGGCCGAGGAACTGGTCGCCAAGAACATTCAAGCCCGTGGCGGGCTGGAAAAAATCAAGGCGGTGAATACCGTACGGATGTCCGGCAGGATATACATCGACAACCCTTACGTCAAAATCAACGCCGAAATCGAGGTGGAGAAAAAGCGCGGCAATTTGCTGCGTGAGAGCGTCACCATCCAGGGCATGACCCAGGTCCAGGCCTACGATGCCGCGGCGGGTTGGCAGATCCAACCCTTTCAGGGCCGCAAGGACCCGGAGTTGATGGGCGACGACGATACCCGCGACCTGATGGAAGAGTCCGACATCGATGGACCGCTGGTCGATTACCAGGCCAAGGGCAATAAGGTCGAGTACCTCGGCCACGACACGGTCGATGGCGACGACGTGTACCAGCTCAAGGTCACCCTGAAAAACGGGGACATCGTTTATTACTACCTCGATCCCGACACCTACCTGGAAATCAAGCGGGAAAAACAGCAGTTCATCCGCGGTTCCGTGCATGAAAGCGAGGAGCTCCTGGGATCCTACAAACAGGTGGCGGGCGTTTACTATCCTTACTCCATCGAGGTGGGCGCGAAGAACGATCCCAACGACCACGTAGTGATCACCGTGGAAAAAATCGAAGTCAACGTTCCCCTCGACGATGCGCAGTTCAAGATGCCGGCCGCGAAGAAATAACGATACCGGTAGACGTCACCTGCCGGAACGGGCTACACGATCTCGAATAAGAGGATTTGAACGAAATGATTGCTTCTTCCTGGGTTAAGACAGCTCTCCGAGTCAGCGGTTTGGCGTGCGCATGTTTGTGGGTGTGCGCGATCACAGCGGCGGCACAAGCGCCGGTCAAGTTCGATTCTTCCACCATCTCCGGCTTGGCAGCCCGCAATATCGGGTCCGCCAAGATGAGTGGGCGCATCGCCGCGGTGGACGCCATCAACGAACACGGCCGCCTGACGGTCTTCGCAGCCGCGGCCAGCGGCGGCGTGTGGAAGTCGATCAACGGTGGCACCACCTTCAAGTCGGTGTTCGACAAGCCTGACGTGCAGTCGATTGGGGCGGTCACCATCGACCCCTCCAATCCGAAGATCGTGTGGGTGGGCACCGGTGAGGCCTGGACGCGCAACAGCGTCTCGGTGGGCGACGGCATTTACAAATCCACGGACGGCGGCGAGAACTGGACCAATGTCGGGCTGAAGGATTCCGAGCACATCGCCCGCATTCTGGTGGACCCGAAAGATTCCAACACGGTTTACGCGTGCGCGACGGGCCATCTGTGGAATGACAATACCGAGCGCGGCGTTTACAAAACCAGCGATGGCGGAAAGACGTGGCGTAAAGTATTAGCGGGCGGCAATGCTTCGACGGGCTGCGGCATGTTGTCCATGAGCCCACTGGAGCCGAACACGATCTTTGCCTCGATGTGGGATTTTCGCCGCCAGGGTTGGACCTTCCGCTCCGGCGGCCCGGGCAGCGGCCTCTACAAGTCCGCTGACGGCGGCGAGCACTGGACGGAACTCACCGACGCCAACAGCAAGGGCCTTCCCGCCAAACCGTACGGCCGCATCGCGCTGGCGGTGGCGCCCTCCAAGCCGCAAATTGTCTATGCCATGATCGAGTCGGCGAACAGCGCACTCTTCCGTTCCGACGATGGCGGCAATACGTGGGCCAGGATGGATGCCAGCCAGTTCATGGTGTGGCGCCCGTTTTACTTTGCCAACCTCATCGTCGATCCCAAGGATGAGAACAAGATTTTCAAGCCCGATCTCATGCTGCTGCTCAGCGTGAATGGCGGTCGCAGTTTCAGCGGGGTCTCCAACGCGGCGCACGGCGACTTTCACGCGGTTTGGATCGATCCGGTGAATCCCAATATCGTGTACGCCGGTGACGACGGTGGCTTGTGGCGCAGTGAAGACGGCGGCACGCGATGGAAGCACCAGATGAACCTGCCGGTCTCGCAGTTCTACCACGTCAGCGTGGACAATGCGGACCCGTATCACGTCTATGGCGGCTTGCAGGACAATAGCGCGTGGGTGGGCGATTCGTCCTATCCCGGTGGCATCACCAACTCACGCTGGGAAAACATGTACAACGGTGACGGCTTCTGGATGTTCGAAGACCCCGCCGACCCGGCTTACATCTATGCCGAATTGCAGGGCGGCGCCATTGGCCGGGTAAATCGCTATTCTCATGAAACCCGCGTCATCACGCCCTATCCCGAATATGGCGAGAAGAAACTGCGCTTCAACTGGAACACGCCCATCGCCATGAGCCCCAACGAAAAAGGCACGATCTACATGGGCGCGCAGTTCCTGTTCCGCTCGCGCGATCACGGGCAATCCTGGGAGCGCATCTCCCCGGACCTGACCACCAACGATCCCGAGAAGCAGAAGCAGGAAGAGTCGGGCGGCGTCACGGTGGATAACTCGGCCGCCGAAATGCACACCACGATCTACTCCATCAGCGAGTCGCCCAAGAATGGAAACATCATCTGGGTTGGCACCGACGACGGAAATTTGCAGATCACGCGCGATGGCGGCAAGACCTGGAAGAACGTGGTTGGCAATGTCGGCGTGGCGAAATTCTCATGGGTGTCCACGGTCGCGGCCAGCCGCTTCGACGAGGGCACCGCCTACGTCACCTTCGATCGCCACACCTTCGGCGACATGCAGCCGTACCTTTACAAGACCACCGACTACGGCAAGACCTGGACGTCTTTGCCGGTGCAGGACAACGGAGTGCGCGGCTACGCTCACGTCATCACCGAAGACACGGTCAGCCCCAATGTCCTGTTTCTGGGCACCGAATTCGGCCTGTGGATCTCGGCTGACGGCGGCAACAAGTGGGCGCAATACAAAGGCAGCGACTTCCCCGCGGTTGCGGTGCGCGACATTGTGGTGCAGCCGCGCGAGTCCGATCTGGTGCTGGCGACTCACGGCCGCGGCATCTGGATCATCGACGACATTTCGCCCTTGCGTGCTCTGACTCCCGACCTGATGCCGAAAACTGCGGCCTTCATCACCAGCAGGCCGGCTGTGCAATACATCGACGCCAATGCTTCGTGGGCGGAGGGCGATGAGACGTTCATCGGTCCCAGCCGTCCGACGAGTGCGCTCATCACTTACTACCAGCGCAGCCGCCACATTTATGGCGACATGAAGATCGAAGTCTTCGACCAGCAGGGCAAGCTGCTCGACACCATCAGCGGCAGCAAGCATCGTGGTCTGAACCGCGCCACCTGGTCGATGCGGCTGAAATCTCCCACCGTGCCGCCGGCGGCGAGCGCGGCATTTGGCGCCGTCGAAGGCCCGCTTGTTTTGCCCGGCGCCTACACCGTGAAAATGACCAAGGGCGATGAGGTGTACACCACCGAGCTCAATGTGGTGGAAGATCCACGCACCAAGTACACGATGGCGGAGCGCCAGGCCCAATTTGATCTGACGATGAAGCTCTATCACATGCTGGACCACATGAGCTGGGCGGTCGATTCGATCATCGCAATTCGCGATGCCGCCAGCCAACGGGCCAGCAAGCTGCCGGCAGATGATCCCCTGCGCCAGCGTCTCACCGAGCTCGCCACTTCGGCGGACAAAATCCGTTCGGAGATTGTGGCCACCAAGGAAGGCGGTGCCATCACTGGCGAGGAACGGCTGCGCGAATTCCTGACGCAGGTTTATGGCGACGTGAATGGCTACTACGGGCCTCCAACCGCTCCGCAGCTTGAGCGCACGGAGGTGTTGGGCCGCGAACTGGAGGACGTCATCAAGAAGGTCCAGGACCAGCTCGTGGGCCAACTGCCCTCCCTCAACGCTGCGCTGGAACAGAAGCAACTGGGGCCCATACAAGCCATCAGCGAAGCGGACTGGCAGAAGCAGCATCAGGAAGCACCGCCGCCGCCGAAAGCGGCGGGCTTGCAAATGCGCGAGCGCGATTGAACTGACAGGTCGTCCTAAGGAAGGCAAGTCGGCGAGTTTCCAAACTAGAATGGTAACTACGAGGTGAGATTACTAAAGTTGTATCTTGGCGAGATTTGACGCTCAATGGCCAAGGTAATGGGCTATCATAATCCGTTATGGTCGAACATCGAGAGAGACCAGCTGCGATTCACACAAGTGAGCTACCAGTTTCCAATCCGTTGAAGATCACGTCGGTCTATGCGAATAACGTTGGTATCGGGTCAACAATGACCGACATTCGTCTGATATTTACCGAGGTGGGGCAGGAGTTCCCAGAAATGGGAGCGTTATCGCCAGATCCCGTTAGTATTATCAAGGCGAACATCGTGATTCCTCCTGCTCAGGCTGTCGCATTGATTCAAGGGCTCACAACGGTTCTCCAGCAACTGCAAGCCCATCAGCGTGCGCAGGAAGAACTAGCCAAGGCGCAAAAGCCCAAGAACACCGTCAAAGTCTGAAAAAACATGAGCAATGACGTAATTTTCCGGGTCACATGTCCTCTCGGAAACAAGGTCGATTTATGGGAAAAAACTTGGCTGGGGCACATTACCATTCGTCACGACGATCAGGACATCTCTTCCAAGATTGACAATGTTAGGGATACGGTCCGCGACCCGGACTATGCCCGTCGTAGCCGCCATAAGACCCTCGGCGCTACAACGTGCATCTACCAAAAGGTTATCGGGGAGACCAACGAGATTCTGCTTGTTCCGGTGCTATTTGATTCCCCAACGTATGAATCTGGTGGGCTGCTTGGGCACGTAATGACAGCCTACATATCAGAGCCAGGAATGATGTCTTTCAACGTCGGAGAAATATTCTGGACTGCCGATAGGTTGAAGGAAAAGCCATGACGTTCTTTTACGACGATCTCACGGATGTGATGCATATATCGATCGAGGCAAAGTCCGGTCCATGTATGCACGTCGAAAGTCCGTCTGGGGCAATACTCCTGGTTGAGCGCGAAACCGAGCGGTTAATTGGCCTAACAATTCCCTATTTTATGGCAAGGCTACGCGACGGCTCTTTATCGCTGCCAGAGATTGGCACTACCTCGCTGCCTAGAGATTTCTTGCATAAACTCCGAATTCCTCCTCGTCTTATGGAGCACTAGAGTGCCATCGCAGTGGGTTCGTGAGTACCGCGATTGCATTCAGAACGGCCCAACCTCAGTTCGCCCGTAAAAACCGTTGACATTCGCCTTTTATTCGCTAACAATAGAAGCGGAGGTGCGCGCCCAGCCATGGCACTCACACGCCGTCAGAAACAGGTGTATGACTTTCTCTCCGAATTCGTGGACAAGCACGGCTATTCGCCATCGTTCGAAGAGATCGCCGAGGGACTCGGCCTCAGCTCGCTGGCGACCGTGCACAAGCACATTACCAACCTGGAGCAGAAGGGATTGTTGCGCCGCGACTACAATCGCAGCCGTTCTATCGATCTGCTGAAGCCGCGGGGACGCATGAAGCAGTCGCTGGCGGTGGCTGCGGCCGCGGCGGCGGAGAGCGGCATGAGTCTGCCGCTGATGGGACGCATCGCCGCCGGCCGTCCGCTGGAGGCGATGGAGAACCCCGAGTCCATTTCGCTGGCCGACTTCACCCGCTCCAAAGACGTGTACGTGCTGCAGGTGAAGGGAGAGAGCATGCAGGACGAGCACATCGTGGATGGCGACTATGTGCTGGTGGAGAAGACGAACGTGGCCCGCGATGGCGAGATCGTGGTCGCCCTGGTGAATGGCAGCGATGCCACCTTGAAACGAATCTACGTTGAGGGCAACAAGATTCGCCTGCAACCTTCCAACGCCGCCATGCCGCCCATCATGGTTCCTGCCGCCGTGGTGCAAGTGCAGGGAAGAGTGATTGGAGTACTGAGGAAATACTGAACATCACAAGAGACGAAAAGTAGTTTTCGCCGGCGCCTTATTGCAGGTGTCCGACCAACAGATGTGGAGAGCAACCCTCCCTGCCTTCACAACGTCACTAATGCGGGAACTTTGGCCGCCCGCGACGTCGGCAGCCGCCTGTGCAGACTCAAGGCGGTTTCTAGCGTATGGAGGAGCCGGATAGCTTCGATCCTTTCATTGGGAGCCTCTTTACGCCCGTGCAGAATTGCAGGTCTGGAGAGAACTGGTGCGAAAGGCGCCCCAATAGCAGGATATTGCTTGTAGAGACCATCGATGAACGTGACTAGAGACAGCCATATGGCTGCGGCAAAAATGTCCTGCTCCGCGACTCTTGCAACTCGGCCTCCTTTGCGAAGTGCCTTCCTTACGTCCGTCGACGCAGGAATGTGAGGAGGGTTGAGTTGCGTCACCACCTCCTCAAGTATGACCATGAGGCACGGAATAGTAACCGCGTACTCCGCCCGACGGATCGCCGAAAAACATTGCGGAAGTACTGTGCTGAACGAAGCTAGACGAGGGTTCTCACGGAGTCGCCGTTCCATAGCCTCCAATCGTGGATCGTTCTTTTCATACCACTCAGAGACGTAAGCATCCGCGGCTGCCGAGTCTGTGAGCTCTGATAGGTGAACAAGATCGACAAAGTAGAGGTTCGAACCGAAGGTCCAGCCGAGTTTGGCCACGTGGTCAGAGCGCTTGAGCGCCTCCCTGACCCGCACTGATGCCACTGCCATGTGCTCGGCAATGCGAAACGCGACTTCTCCGGCGTTCGCTACCAACCTGCCAGCCCTGATCACAGCCTCATGGTTTTCCGAAACCCAAGTTGTGATCCTCTCGTTCATGTTCTCGACGACACTGAACAGCTGCCCAATCGGCTCCACAACACCAGCCATCGTTTTCGCCAGCGCAAGCTGCGTCGCTCTCTCAATTTCTACGGCGTTTGCCACGAACCGGGCAGCCTTGGCCATAGCTGCTTGGTTTTCCGAAGCCCAAGCTGTCATCCTCTTGTTCACGTTTTCGATAGCGCTCACCATCTGCGCAAGCGCCACCGCTTCAGGATCTTGAGTTGGCTTGAGACTCATCGTTAGTTCCCTGCCTGCTGCTTTTTCAACCTTCGGGTCTCCGCCAGCAGGGTCATGCTGTGCATCAGGTTCTGCATGGTGACGATGCCGACCAGCCGTTGCTGATCGACCACGGGAATCATGCTGAGTCCTCGCCCGCCCAGTTTGCGGAAGGCCGACGCCAGCGAGTCACTCCCTTGCGCGATTTCGAAGGCGCGCACCATTGCCGTCTGCACGTATCCGTTGCCGCCGACGCGTAGCGCCTGAACGATGCGCTGCTTGCTGATGACCCCGATCATGTCGCTGCCGCGGACGACCGGGAAGTCGTCTTGCAAAGTGTGTACCGCTTTCTGCAGCGCGTCTTCCAGGGTATCGGCCGGCGAGAGCGTGGAGAAGCCGGTCAGCATGACATCTTCCATGCGCACGCTCTCCAGCACCGACTGGAAGACCACCGAGCGATCTTCCAGTTGCGCGCCAACGAAGAGGAAGAAGCCAATCAGCATCAGCCAGGTGTTCCATACTCCGAGGAAGATCAAAAGCATGGCGAACGCCTGCCCGACGGCAACGGCGCGGCGGGTGGCGCGTACATAGTCCATGCGCTCGGCGAGAAGCGCGCGCAGGATGCGTCCGCCATCCATGGGATAGGCGGGCAGCAGATTGAAGCCGCCCAGGAACACATTTCCCCAGAACAAACTGCGCGGCAGATTATTGGCGTGAACGAAGGGCTGCGCCCACAGGTGCACTTGCGGCAGAAACGCCAGAATGAAAGCACCGGAGATTGCGGCGATAACCAGGTTGACTACCGGACCGGCGGCGGAAATGCGGATATCGCGAGCCGAGTCGGCATTGTGCTGCCCCACGTCCTCCATCAGGGTGACTCCGCCGATGGGAAGCAGGATGATGGACCGCACGGCCACACCGCTATGGTTGGCCACGACAGCGTGTCCCAGTTCGTGCAGCACAACGCAGCCGAAGATGATCCCAACCAGCGCCAGACCGCGCATTGCGCCCGCCGTGCCCATGGTCACCGATTGGGTGAACCACACAAACGCCAGCAGAAACACAAACGTGAGGTGGATGCGGATGTCCACTCCAAACAATCGCCCCGCGGGAATTGACCAACTTCTCATGGTTCCGCGTCAGCCTCCAATTTCATTCTATACACTCTAGAAGATGCGCATCATCGCCGGACAGTTTCGGAGCCGTCGCCTGCGTTCGCTGCCGGGTCTGGATCTGCGGCCCACCAGCGACCGACTGCGGGAGACGCTATTCGATGTGCTGGCCGCCGCAGGCCATCTCCAGGGCAGCGTATGGCTCGATCTCTACGCCGGAACGGGAGCCGTGGGGATCGAGGCGCTGAGTCGCGGGGCGCGCCAGGTGTATTTCGTGGAGTCCGTGAAAAAACATGCGCGGCTGCTGCGCGAAAATCTGGATCCGCTGGCGATGCCCGATGCATTTGAATTGCACGAGCGTGAGGTGGCGCAGGCCCTGCCGCTTCTGGAGAGTACGGGCGTGGTCTGCGACTACTGCTTTCTCGACCCGCCGTACCGCATGCACGGTAGCTACGAGCGCACGCTCGGTTATTTGTCGCAATCGCGGCTACTACAGCCGGCGAGCCTGGTCGTCGCTGAGCATGAAAAGAAGTTTGATCCCGGCGAACGCTTCGGCGCGCTGGTGCGCTCGCGGCGGCTCGATCAGGGCGATGCCTCGCTGAGCTTTTACCGGCTGGCGTGAGATCGGGCGTTACTCCACGTAGCGTCGCGGCACGCGTTTGGTCAGGTTGCACAACGTCTCATAGACCACGGTGCCCTCCCAGCGCGCCAGGTCGTGCGCCGTGATCTGCTGCGCGCCGCTGCGGCCAATGAGGGTCACCTCGTCGTCGATTGCAGCGCCCGCAATGTGCGTCACATCCACCAGCGTCAGGTCCATCGAGATGCGGCCGCGTATCGGCGCGCGCTGCCCGCGCAACAGCACTTCACCGTTGCCGAAGAGCCTGCGCGATAGTCCGTCACCATAACCGACGGAAACCGTGGCGATACGCGCCGGCGCCGTCGTTTTATAAGCGCCGTTGTATCCCAGCGCCTGGCCGGCGGGGACGTCACGGACCGCGATGACGTGCGTCTTCCATGCTAGTACAGGCCGCAGCGGCAAGGCGGGGGCCGTCGCCGGCGAACCATCGCGAAAGCACGGTTGCTGCTCGTATCCGTAGAGCGCCAGACCGGGCCGCACAAAATTGTGCCAGGTATCGGGACGCTCGATGGCCGCGCTGGTGTTGGCGAGATGGCGCAACCGGGGACGCAGACCGTACGCCGCCAGCGTTTGCAGCGCGGAGTTGAAGCGCTCGATCTGCCGCTGGGTGGCCTCGTCGTCCAGCACTTCCGACGACGCAAGATGGCTGAACACGCCCTCCAACTCGATCTGCGGCAGCCGCTGGATGCCTTCGGCAAACGATTTCAGATCAGCCAGTGGAAGCCCCAGGCGCGCCATGCCGGTGTCGATCTTCAGATGGACCGCAATCTGCGATGTCAGACGCCGACGAGTGGCGGCCTGGGCCAGCGCTTCCGCATCTTGCAGACGGAACACCGCAGGCGTAAGCGAAAGCCGCAGGGCGTCGTCTTCTTCTCCCCGATTGACGCCGCACATCACCAACACGCGTCGGGTGACGCCGGCGTCGCGCAAGATGACGCCCTCGTCGGTCGAGGTCACGCCGAACCACTGGGCGCCTTCCTGCTCCAGCGCCAGCGCGCACTCCTGCGCGCCGTGTCCGTAGGCGTCGCATTTCACTACCGCGCAGATGGCGACATCGGGGCCCACATGCTTTTGCAATACTCGGAAGTTGTGACGCAAGGCGGGAAGAGAAACTTCAGCCCAATTGGGCCGGGTCTCAATGCGAGAAGATGTAAAGGTTGTGGCCACCAGACTTCGATCATACAATCCGGCGGCGGCGGCTCGCCACCCGCCAAGGGTTTACTGAATAGTTCCGGGGATGCACAAGCCTTGCTTTCGCCCGGCATAGCTGGCTGGCCCGGAGGAACCGGCCCGCGCCGCTTGCCCTCAAGCTGCGGGGATCACTATGCCCCGCCGTTCTCACTAGACCCAACCTACAACTTTAGATAGTTCAATTATTGGTTACAGAGTGACCAAAGACCTATCATTGGCTGCACATTCGTGGTATAAACCAGAGTTCAAGCTGGCCTCCGTTTCGGGGAGGATCCGGTAAGTTGCTCTCGAAGTTGAATTCGGGCCCCTGGAAAAGTAGAGCGGAACACAACGCGTTCCAACCATGATCAACGTCATCATCGCTGACCATCAAGCCATCTTTCGCGCCGGGATCGCCAAGGTCCTGGCGGTGGAGGAAGACATTCGTATTGTTGGTCAACCGCAGTCCGCGGAGCAGCTACTGAACTCGCTGCACAGGCTGCGCTCGCATGTCCTGATTCTTTCCACCACTTTTCTCCCCTCCCTGCCGGAGATTCAAGAGATGGCTACGGCGCATCGCGTGGCCCTGCTCATGCTGGCGGAAAACGCCGAGCGCGCATCCGACTTCATGCGCATGGGAGTGCAGGGCGTCATCTACCGTTCGGCCTGCGGCAACGTCGCCGTCGAGGCGGTGCGGCGGCTCTCGCGCGGCCAGTCGTTTCTGCAGAGTCCGAACCCGGCGGATGCGGATGTAAGCGAAGACCTGGTCGGCGCGCGGGTGCGGGACCGCCTCTCCGACCGCGAGCTGCGTATTGTCGCTGCGGTGGTGCAGGGATACAAGAACCGCGAAATCGCCTTGCAGCTTTACACCAGCGAACAGATGATCAAAAACGCTTTGCGCAATATCTTCGACAAAATTGGGGTCTCCGACCGGTTGGAATTGGCGCTGTTTGTGGTCCACCACCGGATTCTGGCGCAGGCGACGGCATTGGTGGCGGTGGTACCGGCGCGGCCCCGGCTGTTGCAAAGTCCAGGCGAGCGTCGCACAGTTCCCTCTGAGTCATCCTCCATCCACTGAAGTCCTTGCAATTGCGCTTGCTGTTTTCGCGCGCCGGGGAAATGCTGCCTGCTCCGCGTCTGGCGAATGGCGCCTAGGCCGCGCGAGGATCCTGCCATTCCTGATCGTCAGCGATGGGCAGAGACACGAACTGGAACTGCAGAACTCAACAGGGTTTATTGCGTGTGTTCGCTGGTCTTCAGGAGCTCATTGATGATCGTCACCAACTCCTCAGGATTGACCGGCTTTTCCAGGTATAGGTCGGCCAGCGGTTCAGCAGCCTGGAAGGCCTCGGCTACATAAGCCGACACCACCACCACCGGCATGGTGGAATGCATTTTAGCGGCCTGCACAATGGCGCGGCCGTTGGAGTCGCCCAGCCGCCAATCGGTGACCACGGCGTCGTAGCGGTTGAGTTCCAGCTTTTCAATGGCTTCGTGGGCGGAGGTGGCGGGGGTCACCTGGTGTCCGGCGGCCTCGAGAATGGCACACTTCAGCGTGACAATGTGCGGCTCGTCATCGACGCAGAGGATTTTCGCCATGAGGATTGCCCGTGGACATTCGGCCTGAGGGATAGTCTCGCTGGTGGATCTATGCCAATGCCCCAAGTACCAACTTGCCCGCTATTGTTGAGCATGGTTGTCCCGATTGTCAAATGGCGAGGAGCTGCTGAGCGGTTGGCTTCGACCTGGCCATTGTCTGCCGATCACTTGTCTCTCTGGAACTCCCGGTAAGTGGCGCTCTTGGAAAGGCCGAACTCTCTGGCCGCCTGCTTGAGCGCCGCCTTCTCGTCGAGCTGCCCGACTGTCAGCAGTTCTCGAATTCGCTTTGCAATCATCTTGCTCGAGGCTGGCGCAGGAACGTCGTCGTCGGCTTTGCCGATCAGCAGCGTGATCTCACCCCGGATCTCCCCGCGCTCCTCTAATTGCGTCAGCACGCTGCCGGCGCTGCCGCGAAGAAATTCCTCGTGCAGCTTGGTCACCTCGCGCGCCATCACCACGTGACGTTCCGGCCCGAGAATGTCCACGATGTCACGCAGCGTCTCGACAATGCGGTGCGGCGCCTCGTAAAAGATTTGGGTGCGCGGTGAGCTGCGAAGGACCTCGAGCATAGTGCGGCGCGCCCCTTCCTTCGCCGGAAGAAAGCCGCCGAAGTGGAACGAATCTGTTGGTAAGCCACTGGCGACCAGGGCCGACAAAAATGCCGATGCCCCTGGAATGGGCACGACGCGAATGTGATGGCGCACCGCCAGCGCCACCAGCCGGTAGCCGGGGTCGCTTACCCCGGGCATGCCGGCGTCACTCACCATGGCGATGTTGTCGCCGCGTTCCAGATGCACCACCAGCTCCGCCGCGCGAGTCAGCTCGTTGTGCTCGTGATAGCTGATGGTGGGTTTCTCGATGCCGTAGTGGTTCAACAGCTTCAGGCTTTGCCGCGTATCTTCGCAGGCGATGAGGTCCACTTCTTTCAGGGTCCGCAAAGCGCGCAGCGTGATGTCTTCCAGATTGCCGATCGGGGTGCCGACCAGGTAAAGCGTGCCGGGCGTGACAACGTCGTCTTCGCTGACAGTTGCCGAACTGGGGAATTCTTTGGCCACTGCGCGCAGTGTAGCACCGGGAGAGGTGCGAGGTGTCAGCAGGAGTCAGGCGGGGGCGAGTTGCCGTAAATCGGCTCGGTCAGGTATCATAGGTGTTTACCCAGCCAGTTCGGCAATTTTCTGGAGTTGACATGGCACAAGTTTGTGATATCTGCGGCAAAGGCCCGCAATTCGGCAACAACATCAGTCACGCGCACAACGTGACCCGGCGGCGCTGGAACGTCAATCTGCGCCCGGTGCACGCTAAGACCAAGACTGGCAACAAGCGTATGCGGGTCTGCGCCAGTTGCCTGCGCAGCGGCAAAGTGACCAAAGCGTAAGCCTCTTCGCTTCTTTAAGTTGCAACCCTCTCGGCGGTCGAGAGGGTTGTTTTTTGGCCGGTAAAGCTTCACCTTGCGTTCGGTCCGTCAAGCGAGCGCGACGACGTCGATCTCCACCAGCACGTCCTTGGGCAGACGCGCCACCTCGACCGTGGAGCGCGCGGGCGGCGCTTCGGTGAAGTAGCGGCCATAGACTTCGTTCATGGCGGCGAAGTCGGACATGTTCTTGAGGAAGACGGTGGTCTTCACGACCTGTGGCAGCGAGCTGCCCGCAGCTTTGAGGATGCCTGCCAGATTTTGCAGCACGCGCTCCGTCTGCGCCGCTACGTCGCCAGAGATGAGTTGTTGCGTCGCGGGATCGAGCGCGATCTGTCCGGAGAGAAATACCAGGCCGTTAGCCTTGATGGCCTGCGAGTACGGCCCGATGGCTTTGGGCCCGTCGTTGGTCGCGATCACTTCGCGCATGGCGTCCTCCCGACTTATATAGGAATCAGAGCGCCTGGATTTTCGCACAATGCTGGCCGCAGGCGGCGGCCCAATTCACGAGAGTTCAGCGGCATCCCAACCCCTCACGCCCGTTTCCAAGGCGGTCCTAATTTGGTGCAGTCGCACTGACCGTCGGCTTGGTCCGCGAAGCCTGAGTCAACTTCTGCCGCTTGATGGCTCGCTCAATGAGTGCCTCCTGGCTGTTCAACGCACCCTTCTTCTGGAAATCCGGATCGCGCACGTACTTGCCGTCGGAGCTCATATGCCGGGCTTTGGCCTTGTCCTTGAGGTAGGTGCCGAGGATCTCGTCCCGAAGCACGCGAATCAGGTCCTTGTCCTGAACGGGGAAATCCGCTTCCACCCTGCGATTCAAGTTGCGAGGCATCAGGTCGGCGCTGCCCAGGTACACTTCTTCGCGTCCACCATTGCGGAAATAGAACACCCGGCTGTGCTCCAGGAAACGTCCGACGATGCTGGTGACGCGAATGTGGTCGCTAATCCCGGGAATACCCGGCCGCAAGCAACAGATGCCCCGCACCAGCAAGTCCACTCGCACTCCGGCCTGCGAAGCTTGGTACAGCAACTGGATCATCTTTCTGTCCACCAGGGCATTCATCTTCATGATCAGGTGGCCGCCGCGTCCGCCGCGTTGGTGCTCAATCTCCCGCTCGATCAGCGCCTGCATACGCTGGCGCAGGGTTACCGGCGCAACCAGCAGTTTGCGATAGGCGGTTTTCGCCGAATAGCCGGTAAGAAAGTTGAACAGGTCGGTGCAGTCGGCGCCGATGGCCGGATCGCAGGTCAGCATGGCGATATCGGTATAAAGCTGGGCAGTGACACTGTTGTAATTCCCGGTGGACAGATGGGCGTAGCGGCGGATGGCGTCGCCTTCTTTGCGTACGATCAGCGCGGCCTTGCAGTGCACTTTCAGGCCGAGCAATCCGTACACCACGTGCACGCCATATTCTTCCAGCTTGCGCGCCCACCCGATATTACTTTCTTCGTCGAAACGCGCCTTCAATTCCAGCAGGACCGCCACCTGCTTGCCGTTTTCCACGGCTTCCAGCAAGGCGTCGACAACCGGGGCGTTGCGTCCAATGCGGTAGAGCGTGATCTTGATGGCCAGTACGTTGGGATCGCGCGCGGCTTTCTGCAGAAGACCAAGGATGGGCTGAAACGAATCGAAGGGATGGTGGAACAAGATGTCTCCGCGCCGGATGGTGGCGAAGATGTCCTCCTCTTCCGTCTCCTTGGCCAAGGCAGCCGGCAGAGCGGGAGCAAAGGGAGGAAACTTCAAATCGGGACGGTCCAGCCGGCAAAGATGCCGCACTCGAACCAGCGACAGCGGGCCGCTCAGCTTGTAGATGTCGTCGCGCTCCAACTCCAGGTTTTCCACCAGGATGTCGAGGACGGTGGCCGGCATCGCCTCATTGATTTCCACCCGCACCACATCGGCGAAGCGGCGCTGCCACACCCCTTCTTCCACCGACTCCAGCAGATCGCCGGCTTCCAGGTTTTGAATCTCGCTGTCGGCATCGCGGGTGATATGAAAAGGATGGGCCTCAAGAATCTCCATGCCGGGGAACAGGGCCCCCAGGTTGGCGGTGACCAGCTGTTCCAGCCAGACGAAGCACTGTTGCTTTTGGGTGGTTTTCGCGCGGCCCTTGGCTTTGGGCGCGGCGCTCACCGGAACGAACTGCGGCAGCGAATCGGGAATCTTGACGCGCGCGAAATGCTGCTCCCCTTCGCCCGCCCGCAACAGCACCGCCAGGTTCAAACTGAGGTTGGAGATGTGCGGGAAGGGGCGGCCGGGGTCGAAGGCCAAAGGGGTCAGGGTAGGGAAGACGGCTTCCTGAAAGTAAGAGTCGGCGACCGCGCGCTGCTCGTGAGTGAGGTCGGTGTAGTCGAGGATGCGAATTCCCGAACTCTCAAGCGCCGGCACCAGCTCCTTGCTCCAGCACTCATGGGCGCCGCGATACAAGCGGATGACCGAGGCGCGGATGGCGCGCAATTGCTCGGCGGCGCTCATGCCGTCGGGACCGGAGTCCACTACGCCCTTTTCGATCTGCCGCTTCAGGCCGGCCACCCGCACCATAAAAAATTCGTCCACATTGGATCCGACAAACGACAGAAACATCAGCCGTTCCAGCAGCGGGTTGCTGGCATCCTGTGCCTCTTCCAAAACTCGCCTCTGAAAATCCAGCAGGCTCAGTTCGCGGTTGATGAATAATTCAGGATCGTCAAGTTGCCGGGGAGATGGCGCGGGAACATGCACCGGGGAACGAGGAGTGGCGCGGACAATGGTTCGTCTTGCGTTGGATGGCGCGGCCTTCGCGGGTGTGCTCATAAAGGGTCGGAATTACAGGTAGACCCTAATTGTAGCGGGACAGCGCACCGTTGAACATCGGATTAGCGTGCCCGGCGCAGGATTCGTCGGCTGTTCGTCGAATATTCACAGTGGCGGGAAGCCGCGGTTTGCGCTCGTCGTTCCGCCGAAAAACGTGCCCGGCGAGAGTGAGCTGGCAGCATAGGGGTCCTTCGACTCCTCGTCCAGTCGCCGTGGCGACCGGACTAGCCGATCAGGATGACAGACGAAAAAGGTTTCATCCCTACGGCCTTGGCCACTGGCCTACGCTCCCGCTGGGACTGGAAGATATACCTAAACCGGCGCCAGACTGCAGCTTGTCGAGAAGCGCATCCATATTGGGTTTGGCGGTGACCCCCGGAGTTGCGGCCTCGAGCTTGACCGGTCCCAGGCCGAAGCTGATTTTGGTCAGCACCGGCGCCAGGAAGATGAGCACCAGGGGGACCAGGCAGATCCAACCTAATTTATAGTTGTCGCCGGTATTGAGCCATCGCAGCCAATGAACCGCGTCCTTGCTAATGACGGGCAACGCCGCCACGAACAGAATGAGGAAGGTCAGCAAACCCCCGAAGACCCTGCGCCAGGGCGGCGCGGTGTCGCCGAACCAATAGCCCATCAAGTCGCCGGGTTCGGGGGCCGCCTTGGGTATTTCTTCCAGATACTCTCTGGCCTGCTGGGACCCAGCCTCCGCGGCCCTCTGCCAGGCCTGTTTGGCGGCCGTGCTTTGCTTGAGACGGTACAGGGCAATGCCGAGATTGAGATCGAGGTCAGGGTGGGGAACCACCCGCTGTTCGGCTTCCTGCAGGAAATCGGCAGCCTCGCGGTCCCGCTTCTGTGCAATGAAGATGGACGAAACCCCCAACGCGAGATCGTTGGATTTCTTCTGGCCTTGGTCTAGCCGCCAGCCCTGCTGGAAGGTGCGTAGGGCGGTCGGGAGCCGGTCGAGCGAGTTGTAGGACTTGCCCAAGTTGACCCAGAGGCGGGGATCGGCGCGCGAAGTATCATCGGGTGCCTGGCTGAATGCCTCCCGGAGTATGTCAATTGCCTTCTCATGGCGATCGAGACCGTGCAAGGCAATGCCTTGCCCCAGCAGGGCCTCGAACCGATCGTAGTCTCCGCTCACCACCGCCAGCACCTGTTTGTAAACATCCCCCGCCTGGCGATAGTCCTCCAGGTTCAGCAGGTATTTTCCTTTGCTCAAGCGGATGTCAACGTTGTCGGGCTCCAGGCTCTGGGCGCGATTGATCGCCCGCAGTGCGTCTTCAAACTTCTCTTTGTCGGCCAGCAACCCTGCCAGCAGCCACCAGCCGGCGCCGGGCCGGGGCGTGCCAACCACCGGAGTCTCGAGCGTTGTCCGGGTCAGCAAATCCTCAGCTTCATCGCGGCGATCAAGCTTGACCAGAGCGCTGGCCCGGCCTACTGCGGCCGACAGCCGGAGAGGCGCGCCGGCGGGATGTTGGGCCAGATCGCTGGCCGTCTCGAACGCCCGCAGCGACTCCTCCGGACGCTCGACTGCGGCCAACAGAGTGCCCAGAACAATCCAGTAGGAAAGGGCCGTTAACAATGGAGTCGTAGGCACAGGCGGCGCAATGCGCTCCATCATCTGCAAAGCTTCAGTAGCTTTGCCCTGGCCCTGTAGCGCCAAGGCTTTAGCCAGACGCATGTCGTCGGTGTCGGGTAAATCCTTCAGCACCTCCCAGGCTTCGTCGTAGCGTTGCAAGGCCACGAGAGAGGTGCCGAGCGCATAGGTGGCGGTGGGATCGGCGGCAGCGAGGGCAGGATTCAGGCGGCGCGATTTTTCCAGGGCCTCAATCGCGGCCGGGTAATTCAATAGACCCGACTGCGCCAGACCGACGCCGGTCCACGCCATGGCATCGTCTCCGCAATTCGCGGCGGAAGCGGCCGCCCGCTGCAACTCCACCCGGCCGTTGGCCAAATCACCCTTCGCATTGAAGATGAAACCACGGAGCGCCAGCACCATGGGATGATTCGCGATTTCCGGCGGCGGAGGCGCCAGAGCTTCGTCGAAGCGGCGTGCATAGAAATAGGCGTTGGCTTTCTGCACCCAGAATGAGACCTCGGTGCGCAACTCGGGACGGGCCTTTTCCGCCTCCTCGAGCGGGGCCGCGGCCTCGTCGTAGCGCCGCAGCAGGATGAGCAAATTCGCCTTGCTGATCAGCAGCGTGGCTTCAAAGGCAGCCGGCAACCCCGCTGGATGGTTCTTCTGAAAATCAGCGAGCGCGGCTTCCAAGGCTTGCAAGGACGCTTCGTTTTGCTGCAACCGGTTCAAGAGGTTGGCTTTTTGGAAGGCAGCAAGGATCCGAATGGTGGCCGCAGCCGGGTCCGGAGGGGCTTCCGCCAGCGAGTGGTCAAACGCTTGCAAGGCTTCATCAGACTTACCCAGTGCGTCTAGCGCGCGTCCGGTCTGCATCCAGCAGTTGCTGGCCGCCAATCCGGGCTGGACCAGTGTCGCGGCGGTACGCAACGCCTCCAACGCCAGGTCAGGCTTGCCTACCCCCAGAAGCGCGATTCCCTTTTGCAGGAAAAAGATTCCCCGCCCGACGGTGTCCTGGGGAAACGGCTGAGAGGTTTGCTCGGCGAGGGTGATGGCGTCGAGTGCCTTCTGGGGCTCCGATACAGCGTTCAGCGATATTGCCTGGCACAAATAGAACGCCGGGTCCTTGAGTTGCGCCGGAAAATCGGGCTGCGCTTTTGCGAAGGCATTCACCGCATCCTGGTGTTGGCCCAAGTTTTGTAGCGCACATCCGCGCAGGAAATACGCCTCCGCCAGCTCAGCAGGACCGGGGTGCAAGTCCTCAAAGCGAGCCAGCACAGCCAGCACCTGGTGCGGGTCAGTTCCGACCAGATTGGACGCACGGTCGATCAGAGACTTAGGGTCGCCCTCTTGCGTGGCAGCGGTTGCCGGTTCCATGGCACGCCTCCCGGTTCGCCATTGTAGCGCGCTTCGGCAAAAATGGAAGAACTAGCAGCAGGTCCGGGTTCACGTCCGGGCAGCTTTTTTGGCGGCCTGCATCACGGTCTTCGTCATGCGGTTTTCACCCGCCCAATACAGGCTGATTTCGTGGCCATCGGGGTCATTGAGATAGGCGTGCCGCCAGCCCCAGGGCATCAGGCGCGGCAACTGGGTGATGTAAAAGCCCTTTTGTTGAAGCTTCCGGCAAAAGCCGTCGAGATCGCCGACTTCAAAGTACAAGCGCACCCCTTCGCTCGACAGGGGAACGCCCGGTCCCGCCTGGTGCAGGGCGATGGTGCCATCGCCGCCCGGTGCGCGCAGGCGCGCATACACCGACGTGCCCTCGTAGCGGAAGTCTTCGATGAGCTTGAATCCCATCAGATCGCGGTAAAACCCTAAGCTGCGCTCCACGTCTTTGGCATAGATCATGGCGTGATTGAACGTGAGCTTTTGGCTGGTCTCCGCGGCAGCGGCCGGCTTGTTGGGTCGCGGCCTGGCTTGCTTCGCCGGCGCCTTCTTCGCCCGTGAAGCCGGGGCCTTTTTCTTGGCGGGTTTTTTTGTGGTTGGCTTCTTCATCGATCTGGCTACGGGAGAGGTAGCGGTTTTTGCGACATCAACTCTTCGAAACGTTTGTCGGTGCGCAAGGTGGCGAACTCGGACTCGGTGTACACCTTTTTGATGTCCTTATAGCCTTCCTCCATGGCTTTGCGCAGATACTCGAGCGAGTGATCGACGTCGCCCGCTTGCGCATACATTCTGGCGACCATGAATGAGAATGCCGCGCGGTCCTCGGGTGAACCGGCTTGCGCCATTACACCAATCCGCGAAACCCGATTGAAAATGTCTGGGTCGAGTACATAGGCCGCATGATACTGTTGTGCGGCCAAATCATACTGGTGCTTCCCCCAGTAAGAACTTCCCAGGTTGTAGTGGAATACGGCATCGTTGGGTTGCAATGCCAGGGCTTTCTTGTAGTAACGGATAGCTTTGTTGAAGTTCTGGTTCCGCTGCTCCATGTAGCCGCGGTTGTTGTAGCCTTCCGGGGCGTTCTTGTCCGCCTTAATGGCCCGATTAAAGCACTTGGTCGCCTCGGGATACTTTTGCAGAAACAAGTACGACATGCCTTCCTTGTTCCACAAAAGCGCGGTGGGATGTTTTGCAATTGCCGCTGCGTAGAAGTCGAGGGCATCGAGATAGCGCTTTTGCGCTCGCAGCACGTCGCCATGGTCTTCCAAATCCTTGGCGGAAGCAGCGGGATCGGGGACCGGCGACGGTGCGTTCGCCTGCTGTCCATCGCTGGCCAACACCGACAGCGGGAAGGCAAGCAGGAAGATCACGAACAACTTTAGCGGCAGCAGCGTCCGTGGCGATCGGAGACGGGCCATGGCCGGACCTCCAGAGTCCAGTATTGTCCCATATTAGACCTAATTGGGGCCGGGATTGTTCCCTTTCTCTGAACTATCCGTTCCACCATTTTGCTGCTGGGCATCGTTGTCGCCCCGGCCGAAGAGGCGGCCAAAAAAGCCCCGCTTCTTTTTCGGTGGAGGCGGCTGCCCCGGAGCAGGCTGGCTGGAAGCGCCTTGCACTGGAGTTCCGCCCGGTGCGGGCTGGACCACGCCATTGGTGGTCGGCGGTGGCGGCGCAACCGGGGGTGATCCCAGGCCGAAGATCTTGGTGAAGAAACCCCTGTGATCGCCAGCGGCCTGGTCACAGGTTTCCTTCGGTTCGGTGCCCGCAATGAACGCGACCGTGTAGGTTTGCGGACAGGAGGCGGTGGCCAGCCGGTTGGTCACTTTGTCCAGCGTCACCTCGACCACGCCGGAAGGCGCGGTGAAGTTTTTCATGTCGGCATACTGCGGCAGTTTGGCCGCCCGCTTCATGAACTCGGCCCAGATAGGCGCGGCCGTGGCGCCGCCGGCAAGCTTTAGATCGGTGTAGTCATCGTTACCTACCCACACGATGCACAGCAGGTTGGTGGTATATCCCGCAAACCAGGCGTCATGCGAGGTCCCGGTTTTGCCTGCCGCCGGCGCTTGAAACCCTCGGGCGCGCACCGGATAGCCGGTGCCGTTGTTAATCACGGCCTCCATCATGGTGGTCATAACGTAGGAGACGCGTGGGTCGAGCACTTCTTTGCTATCGGCCTTATAGTCGTCGAGAACGTTGCCGCGCGCATCCCGCACCGACTTCACCATGAGCGGAGTGAGATGGGTGCCTTGGTTGCCAAAGACGGTGTAGGCGCCGGCCATTTCCAGCGGAGTTGCATCGTAAGCGCCGAGAGCGATCGCCGGGGTCGCCCGCACACTCTGGATGCCGGCCGCCTTGGCCAGCGCAGCCACCTTATCGAAGCCCACCTCCTGGCCGATCCTGACCGTCGCATTGTTTAACGATAGCGCCAGCGCATAGCGAGCGGTCACTTCTCCGTTGAAGGTGTCGTGATAATTGTGGGGCTCGTAAACCTGGGTCCCGTTGACGATGCTGACTTGAGAATCGTCAACTAATGTGGCCGGGGTGAAAACCCCAGAGTCGCCATTGCTCTGGCCGCGGTCACCATTCGAATCGTCCCCACTGCTGGCGGTCAGCGTTTGTCCGCTCACGGCGGTGTTGATCGCCGCAGCGTACACGAAGGGCTTAAAGATGGATCCCGTGGGACGTTTAGCGATAGCGTGGTCTAGCTGGCTCATGCCATAGTTCCTGCCCCCGACCAGCGCCAGCACTTCGCCGGTGTGCGGGTCGATGGCCACCAGCGCCACTTGCGGCATCGGTCCGGTCTCGACCTTGGTTTCGGTCTTCGCATCCTTGCCCGAGCCTACTTTGACTTTGTGGGTCCGCCGTTTCTCCACCTGCTCGTCCACCAACTTCATGCCCGTGTCCACCGCCTCGGCGGCGGCGCGCTGCAGATCAGGGTCAAGCGTGGTGTACACGCGATAGGCATGATCGTTCAGCTCGGCTTCGCTGAACTGGTTTGAGAGTTGGTCCTTCACCAGGTCCACGAAGTACGGGGCATCGCTGGCTTCCACGTTGGGAGGCGCCACTTTCAGCGGGTCCGCCTGGGCGCGGTCAGCCTGCTCGCGAGTGATGGCGCCGGTTTCGACCATGGAGTCGAGCACCAGGTTGCGGCGTTCCAAGGCGCGCTTCGGACTCTTGTACGGCGATAGATAGTTCGGGCGCTGGATCATCCCGGCCAGCAGCGCGGCCTCCGGCAGGGTGAGGTTCTTGATGTCCTTGTTGAAATAAGCGTGCGAAGCCTGGGCAAAGCCGTTGATGGTGAAGGAGCCGCGCTGTCCCATGTACACCTCATTGGCGTACATCTCAAAGATGCGCTGCTTGGAAAATTTGTGTTCCAATTCGATGGCTATCAACATTTCCAGCAGCTTGCGCTTGACCGTCTTTTCCGGGGAGAGGAAGAAGCCGCGCGAGAGCTGCATGGTCACAGTGGAGCCGCCCTGTCCGTGACGGCCTTCGCGTACGTCGATGAGCGCCGCCTCCAGCAGGCGAAAATAATTGACCCCGCTGTGTTGGAAGAAGCGGCGGTCCTCGATGGCGAGCACCGCGTCCACCAGCACTTTAGGAATCTCGTCGAACTGGATGAGCTCGCGCTTGGAGCGGTCCTCGCCTTCAAACAAAGCCGTCACCAGTTGCGGTTCCAGCTCGTACGCCTCAAGGCTGCGGCGGCCTTTTCCGGTCTCGTCAATGGCGGCGACTTTGCCATTTTCGAACCGGATCACGGCGCCTTCTTCGGCGTGGAACGATTCGGGCCCGGGAATTACCTGAATGCTATGCGGCGTGAAGGCATAATGGCCAATCGGCGAATCACTGCTTCCACGCTGCTCAGCGTATCCCGCGCGGCGCAGCTCGGCGGCCACCTCTGTCGTGTCAAGCTTCTCCCCTACGGTGATGGTTTGCGGGCGAGCGTAGATCCTGGCCGCGTTGCTGAAGATCGGTCCAGCCATGCGGCGATCCACAATCGCCCCGTACTTTGAGTAAAAGAAGGTGAACACCCCCAGAAACAGGAAGCCGGCGACGAGAAAGCCCACGAAGAACAGCTTAACCAGCGGATCGGCGATCGAGAAGTGTTGCACACGGGCTGGTCGGCCCCGCCCGCCGCGGGAATTCCTCCCGGACGCGGGACGGGCCGAAGCCCTGCCATCAGGTAATTTGAGCTTGATTGCCACGTTTATGAATACGCAGAGAAGCCGCTCTTTCTAAGACGGCGATGCGGCGCTTTCCGTTATCTCCAGATGCCGGTTTCCTACGGAAATCCTCGAAGCTTTCGGCATTGGAGTGGCGCGATCCATCCCTCGGGCTCAGCCAAACTGACGCCCGAATCGACGAGGTTTAAGGACGGCTCCAGAGCAGTCCTTATTGTAAAGCAGGGAGGGCCCGCCATGTCGGCGAGGTGGACGGCTGGTTACTGGCGTGATGCCAGCCCAACGCTACCGCAGCGCTTCCACCAGCTTGCCCGTGGCGATCAGTTCCGCTACTTTGGCGAAGTCGGTCGTCAAGATTCGATCGTCCTTGATGGAGGGAGATACCGACCGAATGGCTGCGTAGGCCGCCTGGCCCCGCTTGCCGGTCAGCAGGGGTGCGCGGAAGTCGAGCGCCTGGGCAACGGCCAGGGCTTCGATGGCAAGCACGTGGCGCGTGTTGGTGACCACTCGCAGCAGCTTGTTGGCGGCAATCATGCCCATGGATACGTAGTCTTCCTGGTTGCCCGAGGTAGTGATGGAATCGACCGACGCGGGATGCGCCAGCACTTTGTTCTCGCTGACCAGAGCGGCCGCCGTGACCTGCGCCATCATGAATCCCGAGTTCAAGCCGGCGCCGGGCGCCAGGAATGCAGGCAGCCCTTCGTTCAGCGCCGGATTCACCAGCCGCTCGATGCGTCGCTCGGAGATGCCAGCCAACCCACTGAGCGCGATGGCCAGAAAATCAAGCGCGAAGGCCAGCGGTTCGCCATGGAAGTTGCCGCCCGACAAGACGTCGCCCGGGACCGTCAAGCCCACTCCGCGTTTGGGCGCGCCCACTTTCTTTTCCTCGGGAAAGACCAGCGGATTATCCACCGCCGAGTTCATCTCGATCTCAAAGACTTGGCGGCAATGGGCGAGCGTATCGCGGACCGCGCCATGCACCTGCGGGATGCAGCGCAGCGAATAGGCATCCTGCACCTTCTGGCACTCGCGGTGCGACTCGCGAATCAGGCTGCCTTCCAACATGCGGCGCAGGTTGTCCGCTACCAGCGATTGTCCCACGTGCGGCCGCGCCTGGTGGATACGCTTGTCAAACGCGGCGTCGGTCCCTCGGAGCGCGTCCACAGTGAGGGCCCCGAGCACATCCGCAGTGTCGGCAAGTACATTTGCCTGCAGCGTGGCCAATAATCCGACTGCCAGCATGCCCTGCGTGCCATTGATGAGGGAGATCGCCTCTTTGGCTTGCAGCACCAGCGGCTCAATGCCGGCTTGCTTCAGTGCCTCGGCAGCCGCTAGGCGTTGGCCGCGGAAGGTGGCTTCACCCTCGGCGATCAGCACCAGCGCAAGATGCGCCAGGGGAGCTAAATCGCCGCTGGCCCCCACGCTGCCCTGCGACGGAATCACCGGATGCACGCCCCGGTTCAGCATCTCGCAAAGCGTGTCAATCACCGCCGCACGCACCCCCGAGAAACCCTTGGCGAGCGAGTTGGCGCGCAGCAGGAGCATGGTGCGCACAACATCTTCCCCCAGCGGTTCGCCGACGCCGGCCGCGTGCGAGCGCAAAAGGTTGATTTGCAGCTTGCGAATATCGTCTGGCGGGATGCGAAGATCGGCGAGCTTGCCGACGCCGGTGTTCACCGCGTAGGCGACGCCGTCATTGTCGAGCAGCTCTTCGACCACGGCGCGCGCCCGCTCCACGGCGGTCCGCGCCGCGGGTTGCAGCAGCACCGGCCGCCGTTCCTGGACCACCTGGCGAAAGTCGTCGAGGCTTAGATTATTGCCGTCGATGTGGAGTGCTTGCATTCTGGAGTAGAGATCAGTTTCGAGTTGCTAAGCGCGATAACAACTTAGTTGCGAGTTCCGCAGCCAATTGTCCGAGGCCTGGCCCCACAATTTTGGCGGGCGCCCCACTCGCCGCTGGCCTCAGTTTTTTCCCGCCGCCTGCAAGAACGACGCCAGGTACTTTTGCGGCAACGGGATCCGTTTGAATTCAGAATCCACCACCAGATGCACGGTCTCACCCTCGGCGAGCAGGATGCCATCTTCGTCGCGCACCACCGCGTAGCCGAAATGCAACAGGGAATCGCGCACGTTGACCAGACGCGTCTGGATGGTCACCATGTCATCGTAGCGAGCTGGTGCCTTGTAGCGGCAGCGCATCTCCACGACGGCAATATGGGTGCCGTCCTGCTTTTCCATTTCGCTATAGGTGAAGCCCATCTGGCGCAGCATCTCCACCCGGCCCACCTCAAACCAGATGATGAAGTTGGAGTGATAGACCACACCCATCTGGTCGGTCTCCGCATAGCGCACCCGAAACCTGGTCTCGTACACTTGAGCTTCCGACCGGGCTGGCATGGCGAAGCCTTATTTTTTCTCCGGCGGTGGCGGAGTGCTGGAGGCCGCTCCGTTGCTGACCATCTGTCCTCTTACCACCTCACCTACAGGCACGGGCTTGCCGTCCGCGATGTAGTCAGCGAATTGCGCGGGCAAGGACTCGACGGTGGGGAACCCCGCTGAATTTTGCAATTGGTAGTGCACTCTGGGAGCGATCGAACCCCCCGAGTTGCCACACTCTCCCACCGGATCGCCTTGCTTGACCAGGTCGTCATGTTTCAACTTAATGCTATTTTGCTTGAGGTTCGTCA
>Ga0116130_1000445_pt1 | contig 25960 bp, 20 predicted proteins | sample June2015DPH_17_5_FD_89733 | JGI IMG/M metagenome (GOLD analysis project Ga0116130, IMG submission 89733) | Peatland microbial communities from SPRUCE experiment site at the Marcell Experimental Forest, Minnesota, USA - June2015DPH_17_40 | ecosystem: Environmental > Terrestrial > Soil > Wetlands...
AACCAAACAGGTTATTTATGCGGCAGGTTTCCCGGAGGGAAGTGAAGTAAATGAAATATTATCGGATAAATCTCTTGATATTGCCGTACTGGGAAATAAATTCGGCCCTCGGTATGATAAATATTTTCATCTTTTCAATTACCCTTTCGGGAATGCCGGTGAACTTAGCTGGGGAAATTTTGTCTACTTCTTCGGCTTTCCGCTAAACTATAAAATGTTATCTAAGGCTTTAGTGAGCAGCCCAAATTATGATAAATCCGATTCATTTTTTATTGACGGGGTTATTAACAGGGGGTGCAGCGGTGGGATAGTGCTTGCTATCAGGGACGGTGTACCCCATTTTGAACTTGTGGGGATTATTGACTGGGTTCCTGAGGAAAGCGAAAATATTCTTCAGCCCGCGCCTATGGAAGATCCGTATAAATACAATCCTTTAGTACCGTATAGAGGAGATAATTATGTTAAGGAAGAAAAGTTTTTAAAGTACGGTATGGCTAAAGTAATATCAATTGAATCTATAATGGATTTTCTAAAGAAGAATAAAAAATATTTTATTGATAAAGGGTATTATTTTAATATCTACAATGAATAATGATATATAGAAAAATCTTATGCGGCTTTGGGTAACAGAATATAAAACTCAGTTATTCCATTCGGAATAGATTTGGCATATATTTCTGCATTATGCCAAGTAACAATTGCTTTCACAACAGACAGCCCAAGCCCCACACCGCCGGTTTTCCTGTTTCTTGAAGACTCTACCCTGTAAAAGCGGTCAAATATTTTAGAGACAGATTCCTGCGGAATTCCTTCGCCTTTATTTAGCACGCTTATTTTTATCCTATTGTAGTCAAATATATCCCCTTTTAACGTAACAACATTATTTTCCTCACCGTATTTTATAGCATTGTCAATTAAATTTGAAAGCGCCTGCGTCATCAACTCTTTGTCTATCTCTACATTGGAATTCGTTCTGGAGTCTGCAACAAGACTTATATTCTTCTCCACACCTATAATTTTAAGATTATTAACAGTATTTTGTAAATATTCATCCAAATTAATCTTTTCCTTTTTAATATCAATAAGGGAATGATCAATTTTGGAAATGAAGAAAAGGTTATCTATAATTTTTGTAAGCCGGAGGGTCTCTTCATAATTACTTTTTAAGACTTCAATATATTCTTCGGGCAGCTTTGGTGATTTAAGCGCTATTTCAGTCTCACCCCGCAAGATTGTTAAAGGGGTCTTTAACTCATGTGCGGCGGAAATAGAGAACTGGTTCATATAGTCAATAGATGTTTTTATCCTGCTGATCATTTCGTTCATCTTTTTTACCAGCCTGCCGTACTCGTCACTGTATTTTTCACCGATTATTTTTTCATCAAGATTAAGCGCGGTAATCTCTTCCGTCTTTTTTATGATTGCATCAATTCGTGATAACGACTTTGCCGATATTAATGCGCCTCCAAGAATTGAAATGATAAAAAATATAGGCGCAAGAAGAATAAAAATATGCGCAAGACTGTTCAGCGTTTGGGCTACATGCTGTATTGGAAAAGCAACAAATATTTTATAATTGTTCCCTGCAAGCTGTACGCATCTTATCGGCTTTTGTGAAAGAGTAGTATCCGTGAAATAAAATAGATTCATCGGCTCTTTCTTATCCTTGAAAGACAGGGTATCTTCATTAAGATTTGCCGATTTATAAACTATTTTGTTCTTAAAATTAATCTGTATATAATTATTTCTTAGGTTGGATGCCACCTCATTATAGATAACATCCCATACTAAATCTGCCGGGTCTGTGTAAATGGAATCGGGAACAAAATTGTCTATATCCATGTGCTTTTCCATTACAAGCCGCAGAATTCCCTTTGCTTGTGTTTTTAACGCAATATCCAGGTTATCCATTAAGTTATCATAAAGATAAAGATAAATGAAAATTCCGAGTAGTAGCTCTAATACTAAGAAGAGAGTGGAATACCAGATGGTTGTTTTGAACCTGGTTGAAGACAGGAAAAGTTTAAATTTCTGAAACATAAAATTTCAAGGACTGTTTTATTTCCAATTTCAATCATCATCCTTAAGAACATATCCTATCCCGCGAATTGTATGAATTAACGGTTTTTCAAAATTGGTGTTTATCTTTGAACGAACTTTGTTTATATATACATCAATAATATTAGTCTCAGTGTCAAAATGATAATCGTATACATGCTCAATAAGCTTTGTTCGTGAAATCACTTTTTTCGAATTCCGCATCAAATATTCCAAGATAGAATATTCTTTAGGAGTCAAGATGATTTCTTGATTATTACGGAATACTCTATGCGACTGAAGATCCAACACCAAATCGCCGACAGTTAATTTTGAAGTTTTGGAATTTTCATTTCGCCTAAGCAGCGCCCTTAAACGTGCAATCAATTCTTCAAATGCAAATGGTTTGGTTAAATAATCATCTGCGCCGGCATCTAATCCTTCAACTTTATCTTTAATACTGTCATTAACCGTCAGCATTAAAACTGGAGTTACTATTTCTCTTTTTCTAATTTCCTTTATCAGTGTTATGCCGTCCATATAGGGCAGCATAATATCCATAATAATTACATCGTATTCTTCACTTGTTGATAGTTTTAAACCTTCTTTACCGTCCCCGGCTATATCTGCAACAAAATACTCTTCTTCTAATCCTTTTTTAATAAAGGAAGCAACTTTTTTCTCGTCTTCAATAATTAAAATTCTCATACGAGAAATATAAACAAAAAAGGAGAGTTAGAAAACTCTCCTTTTTTAATATAACAAAAGTTTTTAAAACTTATTTTGTTGCTGTTGAATCTTTCATTGTAGTTGTCTTTTTTGACTTAGGAGTTTTTACAACTTTCTCTGTTGTAGTTGTAGTTGTCTTAGGAGCTTTTACTGTCTTAGGAGCTGTTACTGTTTTCTTTGTTGTAGTTGTAGTTGTCTTAGGAGCTTTTGCTGTCTTAGGAGTTGTTACTGTTTTCTTTGTTGTTGTTGTAGTTGTCTTAGGAGCTTTTGCTGTCTTGACAACTTTAGTTGTGCTTTTTGTTTTAGTTGTATCTTGACCAAAAGATGAGCCTAAGCCCAATGTTAAAACAAATGCAACCATAACAAATAAAGATATAATACGAGACTTCATTATAATACCTCAGATTTTTATTAAAATATTTTAATTTTGTAAACTCACATTGAATTTACTTGTCTAACATATTCTTTTATGATTAAGTATAGCTTAAGATAAGATTAATAAAAATTAATCTTGATCAGATACCTATTATATCGCATTTTAACGAAATTCGTACATTTTCAATGTATTGCAACTTTAAAAAATCATCTTATAGTGTTTAAAGAATGGAAATTATACTTAATTCTTAACTGAGATTTTAAAGCAAGTATAGAGATAGTTAAGCAAATAATTACTGCTTTTGAGGCGGGGCTTATTTATTAGATCCTGCAGAGACCCTATTTGAAAATATCAAAATGAGAAAAATCCTCAAAATTCAGTCTGGAAGTTCAAAAGCAAGCTTGAAGGTAAAGTTTCCGGATTATTAACACCGATTGAGAAATTCCAGCTCAGATCGGTTGTTTGGCTTTTATTGTATGCGGCAACAAGTCTTGCAGCATTTATTGCACTCACAACACGGTTTAATATTAGCGTGCCTACAACAAATCTGAGGTTATTAATTTCCTCCTGACTGGAAACCCAGAGTGTACGGTAGTTCTTTCTGTCTGTAGTAGATTGCCAATTCCAATAATATGTTTTGGGATCCAGCATCTGGCTAAAATTATCCTGGAGCGACATTGCATCATTATACTCGCTTATATTTGTGTAATCAGCTATCGTTGCGTAATAATTAGAATTTTTATTTGCATTATTTACTCCGGCGGCAGATGCTGCAAACGCTTTATAATTATTTCTTAGCCAATAACTGTAAGAATTCATACCTATATATATACCCCATAAAGTTCCTTCTGCAATGGTAAAATATTTACCGCTGGAATAAGAACCTGCGTAAAGTTCTCCCATGCCGGGCAGGAGAAAAGAATATAATATTGCCAAGCCCGTGCTCTTCTTAGTAACCACAACACTGTTAAAATTTATATTATTAAAATCTTTTGTTATATTTATTTGTTTTAATGAATTTTGAAGCGTAAAAATATCTGATATAGGTGTTATCTGCGGAAATGAGCAGCATGATAGAAAAACGATAAATAAAATAATTTTTTTCATATTTTTTAATTACAATTTTAAGTATTAACTGGCAATCAATTCAATTGATTTTTTTATCCCTTTTAATTCTCCTGAACAAATATTCCCTTCAATTCCGCTTACGGCAATATTTGAAAAATTATTAATCATATCGGTGCTGAAAGTATGACTGACTCTTACATAATTTGAAGAGAATCCTTTCACCATGCTGTTTCCATCGGGTTCTTCGAATAATACCTCAAGTTCTTTACCTATCATTTCGGTATAAAAAGCATACTTCTTTTTATCGCTTAATATTCTAAGCATATTATTCCTTTTTCTTCTCTCTGCAATATCTACCTGACCGGGCATAGTGATTGCCTTGGTACCGGGGCGTTCAGAATATGTAAAGACATGCAGATAAGAAACAGGCAGATTTCTTAAGAAATTATATGTATGTACAAAATTTTCTTCCGTCTCACCGGGGAAACCGGCAATTACATCAACACCGATTCCAATGTCCGGGATTTTATTCTTTAGTTTATAAATCAGACTTGCATAATCGGATATATTGTATCTGCGCTTCATAAGCTTTAATATATCAGCGCTTCCGCTCTGTAATGGAATATGAAAATGCTTACACATCTTTTCGCTGCTCGCAGTAAGGTTTATAATCTCGTCTGAGAGTAAATTCGGCTCTATGGAACTGATGCGTATTCTGAAATCCCCATGTATTTGAATCATCTTTAAAAGTACACTATATAAATTAGTAGAATATACTTTGCCGTAATCTCCAACGTTTACACCGGTCAGAATGATTTCTTTATAACCTCTGCTAATTAATTTTTCAAAATTGAAAATAAGTTCATCCGGGTTCATGCTTCGGCTCTTTCCTCTTGCCATAGGAATTGTGCAGAACGAACATTTATAATCACAACCATCCTGAATTTTGAAGAAAGCTCTTGTCCGGTTGTCGGCATCGATAGAATCAGCGGCGCCAAACTCATTTAGCTCCTGCAAAGGCGACACATAAATACATGCCAAACTTTTCTTCTGAAGATCTTCTATCCAGAAAAAAAAATTGAATTTTTCCACATTGCCTAAAACTGCATCAACACCATGGATTTTAGAGATTTCTTCGGGACGAAGCTGGGCATAGCATCCGGTTACCGCAACAAAAGCATCGGGATTTTGTCTCAGAGCACGGCGTATCAGTTGTCTGCATTCTCTTTCGGCGTTTTCAGTTACGCTGCATGTATTAAGAATGTAAACATCGGCAGCATCTTTAAAATCGACTATCCGAAATCCGTGATTTAAGAACTGACTGCCTATCGTGGAAGTCTCCGAAAAATTAAGTTTACATCCTAAAGTATGTAATGCAACTTTTGGCATAGCCCCGAATATTTTAGATATGAATCAGATGTTTTAAAAATTGAAGAGCGGGGGAATTCCCTCGCTCTTCTAAATATTAAGCAACTAAAAATTAGTTTGCTTTCTTTTCAGATTGAGATTTTTGAGTATTTTCAGTAACTTCAAAAATAGGGAAATCTGATGAATCAATAGATCCTGTATCCGCATTTTGAACTTCCTGAACCGGAACTCTGTCAAACTTATGTTTATCTAAGTAAACGCGAATTTCTTCTTCAGATTTATCCTTTAACGCTGCAATAGCGCTCAATACTATCTTTTTATTTTCCCTGTCGAACTCAATTACCTTTAACGGTATGAACTCGTCGATAGGAAAGTGATTGGCTACATTCTTTATCTTGGTAGTAGCAAGCTGTGTTGAAGGTACAAAGCCGTCGACATGTTCGGGTAATTCTGCAATTAATCCTTTCTCAATAATTCTTACTATTTTACCTTGAGTAACTGTTCCGACAGCGTAGAGCTTTTCAAAATGTATCCACGGGTTGTCTTCAACCTGTTTATGACCCAAAGATATTTTTCTTTGCTCAACATCTACCCCGAGAACAATTACTTCCAGCTTTTCGCCTTTCTTTACAACTTCACCGGGATGGCGGATTTTCTTCGTCCAGGAAAGATCTGAAATATGTACAAGTCCGTCAACGCCGGGCTCAAGCTCAACAAACACACCGAAGTTGGTAAGATTGCGTGCAATACCGGTATGCCTTGAACCAACCGGATACTTCTGCATTAAAGATTCCCATGGATCAGGCTCAAGCTGTTTAATACCGAGAGAAATTTTCTTTTCATCTTTATCAAGGCTTAAAATAATTGCTTCAATAACCTGCCCCATTGATACAACCTGTGAAGGATGTTTGATATGCTGGGTCCAGCTCATTTCGGAATTGTGAATTAATCCCTCAATTCCTTTTTCGATTTCAATAAATGCACCGTAATCAGTAAGAGAAACAACTCGTCCCGCAACTTTATCTCCGATTTTATATTTGGTATCAATTTCTTCCCACGGATGTGGAAGAAGCTTTTTCAAGCTGAGAGATATTCTTTTCTTTTCTTCGTCAAAATCAGTAACAACAACTTTAATTGTCTGATCGAGTTTTACAACTTCGTTAGGATGATTTATTCTCCCCCAGCTCAAATCGGTAATGTGAATTAAGCCGTCAACACCGCCGAGATCAACGAATACACCGAAATCGGTAATAGCTTTAACAGTACCTTCAAGAATCTGACCTTTATCGAGGCTGTTTAGAATGGCGTCTCTCTGGTCAGCAATTTCTTCTTCAACAAGAACTTTATGTGATACAACAACATTTTCGGTAGGGATATTTACTTTTACTACCTTAAAGTCCATTAGCTGTCCCACAAAGGCATCAAAGTCACGGATAGGGCGAACGTCGATTTGTGAACCCGGTAAGAATGCTTCCATACCCATTAAATCTACAACCATTCCACCTTTAATTCTTTTAAGTATTCTACCCTGAATAATTTCGCCTGTTTCATGTGCTTTAACAACTTTTTCCCAGATTCTTAAGAAGTCAGCTCGCTGTTTACTTAAAACGAGGTTTCCTTCCTGATCTTCAACGCTTTCAAGAACAACCTCAACTTCCTGACCGACTTTAATCTCTTCGTTCTCATAAAACTCGTTCTTTGGAACAGAACCTTCTGATTTGAAACCAACATCAAGAATTACATAATCGCCCTGTACACGGACGATTTTTCCTTTTATTAGTTCGCCTTCTTTAACATCTTTAAAAGACTCGGAATAAAGTTTCGATAATGTTAAGAATTCTTCTTGCGAATATTCATCATTATTGAAATGTTTTTTGGCTTTTTCATAATCATCTTTACCAGCTTGAACTTTTTTCGTATCTTTAATTTCTTCGGACATTAAAATTCTCCTAACAAATTATTAATTGTTGTCTGCAGTATTGCCAGATGCCGTCGGAAAGCAATAATGCAGAAGATTTAGTTTAACATATATAATTATTGACGGCTTAAAAAATCCATATTAAAATTTAATTTTCGAACTCAATTCCTTCTCTTTTAGCAGAGTGTCTTACATATTCAAGTATCATATCAACCTGCTGCCGTATCGTAACGTTTGAAGTATCAACCTCTATAGCCTCCGGAGCTTTTGTTAAGGGACTAATTTTTCTTGTAGAATCTATTTTATCCCGCTGTTCTAAATTAGCTTTTACTTCTTCAAGAGAGATAGGAACGCTTTTTTCTTCATATTCTTTAGCTCTTCTACGCGAACGCTCTTCAATTGAGGCAATAAGAAAAATTTTAACATTTGCGTCCGGAAAGACAACCGTACCTATATCTCTGCCTTCCATAACCACGCCGCAGTTTTCTCTGGCAAGCTTTCGCTGCTTTTCAACTAAGATTTTTCTAACTTCTGCAATTGCGCTAATATCGCTGACATTTAAATTTACTTCAGGTAATCGTATATCGTCCGTAATATCGTTTTCGTCAACAGATACGTGCGTAATACCATTAATAAATTTAAGATCGATATTAGATTTTTTTGCTATTTCTATAATTGCTTTTGTATTTTTAAGAACGTTATTTTTTAGAGCTAAGAAAGTAACGGCTCTATACATTGCGCCGGTATCAATGTATAAATATCCCAATTCTTGGGCGACAAGCTTTGCAGAAGTGCTTTTACCGGAGCCTGCCGGGCCGTCGATAGCGACTATTAATCTTTTTGACATAGATTATTAAATTACTCAATAATTATCAAATTATCAAAGGTTTTCTAACTAACTGGCTTCTAATATAAATGTAATTTTTAATCAAAAAAGCACAATATAAAGGGGCAGCGAATTTAAGATACTTCTTCACCACCAAGTTCATTTATAATGGCATCAATATAGGAGTCACCGGTAGATTCTTTTTTTTCGTCCGGTGCTTTTACTGAAGAAGGAATAACGGGGAGGTCAATTCCGGTACTTTTTGATTCATCGCTGAAATGGAATGTCATTTTCTTGCCAAAAAATTCAAGCGTTTTTTGAGAAATGTAATCCAAATTGAATTTTACTACTTCTTTACTTTCCGGATTGTCACTATAAATATTTAGTTTATTTCCTTCAAGACTGAGTAACTTTATATCCTTAATAAATGAGCCAAAAGTCAATGATTTCTCTTTGCTTATGGATTCTACAAATCCTGCCCATTTTTGTACGATGTTGTTAAAATTTAAGCCTGCATCTTCAAAATCATTGAAAGTCGCTGGTTTATGATAAGCAGTACCGGTAGAAGAAACAACTGCTTTCGGCTTTTCATTATTGCTTATTTGTGCAGTGTAGCTTTTTGAAATACTGTCCGAAGAATAATAATTATTTCTTGTAGGTTCGCTAACAGTAACAGGCTCCGGACTTTTTGAGGAATTAAGATCAGAGATTAAATCTGATATAGTTGCCGTTTTTTCCAGTCCGATTAAATGGCTTAATGAAATTTCAATTTTGAGCCTTTGATTTTGTGAATATCGAAGTTCCTGCTGTGCTTTGTTCAGGAAATTAAATAAGCGGAGAATATCTCCCTCGGAAAACTTATCTGTATATCCTAAATAGCGTACCTTATAGATCTCAGCGGCTTCAACCTGGTTAGCGTTTTTACTTAGGACAACCGTCATAATGTTCCTGAAATGCTCAATCAGTCCGTCCATAAAGTCTATGAAGTTCCAGCCGTTATCATAAATTTGTTTGGTAACTTCAAATACTGCTTTGAAATCTTTTGCCAATACTGCATCAGATATAGCAAAAAAGATTTCATCATCAATAAGATTCAGCATCTTGGCAACGTCTATTGCTTCAATATCATTTCCGCAAAATGAAACGATCTGGTCGAAGAAACTTTCCGCATCGCGTAATGCGCCGTCGGCTTTTTTTGCTATAACGGTAAGAGTCTTATCATCTATCCTGATTTGTTCTTCTTCGGCAATTTTGCTTAATAATGATTTTATAGTATCAAGCTGTATCCTTCTAAAATCAAACCTTTGGCATCTGGAGATAATGGTAAGCGGAACTTTATGTATATCGGTCGTAGCAAAAATAAAAATAGTATGTGCGGGCGGCTCCTCCAAAGTCTTTAAAAAAGCGTTGAAAGATTCTTTGGTAAGCATGTGCACTTCATCGATTATATAAATTTTATATTTGCCTTTAGTCGGGGTATATTTTACCGAATCACGCAGTGTCCTTATTTCGTCTATACCCCTGTTGGATGCAGCGTCAATTTCAATAATATCTAATGATTGTGTGGTTTGAATTGAATTACACATCTCGCATTCGTTGCACGGTTCTGAATCCTGGGGATTCAGGCAGTTGAGAGCTTTTGCTAAAATTCTTGCTGTGGTCGTTTTGCCCACTCCGCGCGGACCGGTAAAAAGGTAAGCGTGCGCTATCCTGTTATTTTTAATTGCATTTTTTAATGTTGTTGTAATATGCTCTTGACCGACAACATCATCAAATTTTTGCGGACGCCATTTACGCGCTGTTACAACAAATGCCATCAAATACCTACAATAAGTTATTTAAAAAGTTTAAAGGGAAAAGTGCAAAGTTCAAAAAATCAAATTTTCCGGTTTTAACTTTTTGAATCTTAAATATTCAATATCTGTTCTAAATATTCAACAACCTCTTCAAGATATTTCTTATCAATTTCATTGAAAGAATTATAATAAGAACTATCTATATCTAAAACACCAAATAAGCTGCTGTCTTTTATAATGGGAATAACAATTTCCGATTTTGAATCCGCATCGCAGAAAATATGTCCTTGAAATTTATTTACATCAGGTACGATTATTGTTTCTCCCTTTTGAGCTGACATACCGCAGACGCCTTTGCCAATCTCTATAGTGTTGCAGGCAGGTTTACCTTGGAACGGTCCGAGGTAGAGCTTTTTTCCGTCGAATAAATAAATTCCGGCCCAGTTTATCTTATCAAAAGTTTGTTTAAGAACGGCAGTTAAATTAGATAAGTTTGAAAGCCAATTATCATTCTTATCTAATAAAGATTTTAACTGCTCAACAAGCTTTGTATACTGTTTATCAAGCGGAAGATATTTATCGATAAAAATATTTTTCGCCAATTATTTAGCTTTCTTTTTTGTGCTGTTGTTCTTTCTACGCACTTCTTTTTTCGGTTTCTTTAAACTGTTAAAAACATAAGGAATAGCGTCTTCAATTCTTTCAATCGGAATTATCTTTAACCCTTCTTTTACGGAATCCTGAATTTCTTTTAGATCAATCTCATTATCTTTTGGAATAAGAATAGTGCTTATTTTATTCCTTTTGGCAGCCAGTAATTTTTCATTAAGCCCGCCGATTGGAAGAACTTCGCCGCGTAAAGTAATTTCCCCGGTCATGGCAATAGCATTAGATGCCGGCCTGCCGCTTACCGCAGAAAGCAGAGCCATTGACATAGTTATTCCCGCCGAAGGTCCGTCTTTCGGAATGGCGCCTTCGGGCAAATGAATATGTACTTCTTTGCCCTTAAAGAAGTTGGGGTCGATATTGAACTCCTTTGCATTAGAGCGGATATAACTGAGCGCCGCCTGTGCAGATTCCTTCATTACATTTCCCATCTGCCCGGTTAATGTTAATTTTTCAGAACCGTTCATTATTGTTACATCTACATTAAGTATTTCGCCGCCGACACTCGTCCATGCCAAACCCGTAACACTGCCGACTTTGAACTCTTTGCTGTGTTTATGAGACCTGTAACGGGGTACTTTTAGGTATTCTTCTACCTTCGCGCTGTCAACGACATATTTAAGTTTGGTTTTATGCTTTCCGTTGGATGATTCTTTTAATACTATATCTCTTGCTAACTTTCTGCAAATTGAGGCAAGTTCTCTTTCAAGATTTCTTACGCCTGCTTCACGCGTATATTCCGTAATTATTATTTTTATTGCTTCATCGGTTATCATTACGCCTTTTTTGTTAAGACCATGATTTTCAAGCTGCTTAGGAATAATATGACGTTTTGCAATTTCAATCTTGTCATATTCAAGATAACCGGGCAGTTCAATTATTTCCATCCTGTCCTGTAAAGGAAGGGGAATATTATAACGCACATTAGCGGTTGTAATAAACATTACTTGCGAAAGATCATAATCAATTTCAATATAATGATCGTTAAATATATGGTTCTGTTCGGGATCAAGAACCTCCAGCATTGCCGATGAAGGGTCACCCCTGAAATCGGTGCTCATCTTGTCTATTTCATCAAGCAGCATAACGGGATTTATTGTTCCTGCTTTCTTCATTGATTGAACTATCTTACCCGGCATAGAACCGATATAAGTCCTTCTGTGCCCTCTTATTTCCGCTTCATCTCTAACTCCGCCGAGGCTTATCCTTACAAACTTTCTTCCAAGCGCTCTTGCAATAGATTTACCCAAAGAAGTTTTGCCCACTCCGGGTGGTCCTACAAAGCATAATATCTGTCCGCGTATCTGTTTAACAAGATTTAAGACAGCAATGTGCTCCACAATTCTTTCCTTCGGCTTGTCCAAACCGAAATGATCTTCATCCAAAATTTTCTGAACATGATTGATATTTAAATCGTCCTTCGTCTTTTTTGACCAGGGTATATCAACAAGCCAATCCAAATAATTCCGTATAACAGTTGATTCGGGAGACATAGACGGAGTTTTTTTAAGCTTATTAAGCTCTTCAAATGCTTTTGCTTCCGCTTCTTTAGGCATTTTTGCTTTTTTTATCTGGTTTTTCAGCTTTACAAATTCCGGTGTTGCATCATCCTCATCGCCAAGTTCATCCTGCAGAATTTTTATCTGTTCCTGAATGATAAACTTACGCTGTGTTTTGGCAATATTTTCCTGTACTTTATTATCTATCTCCTTTTCAATCTTTAATATGTCAATTTCAGAGTTCAGTATTTTTATAACTTCATAGTATTGCTCTTTCAGCGTAAATTTCTGGAGGATTGTTTGTTTTACTTCAATAGCCTGATTAATATTGGCAGCCACATAAAAAAGCTTGCGGTCAGGTTCGTCAATATTTTCAAATGCAGAAACAGCTTCATTTGGAATGTTCCTGTTGATTTTTACGTAATCCTTAAAAAGCTGGGACATTTGTCTTGTCAGGGCATTCAGTTCGTGATCTTGTTCATATTCAGGGACGATAACTTCTATCTTAGCTTCGAAGAAATTTTTATTATCGGTAAACTCTATAATTCTTCCCTGCAGAAGACCATCGACAAGAATTTTCATTAAACCGTTGGGCAATTTTAATATTTGTACAATTTTTGCGATGGTTCCTTCGCTATAGATATCATCTTTTTTAGGGTCTTCAATATTCGATTTTTTTTGTGTAGATAAGAAAATATATTTCGTTTTCTCAAGCGCATAATTTGCAGCCCTGATGGACTGCTCGCGCCCTATAAGAACAGGGAAAATCATATAAGGGAAAAGGACTAAATCTCTTAAAGGTAAAACGGGAAGAATTCCCGGTATATTTTCTACAATAGAATTATCGTTCGGATCGCCAATTTCGATATTATCAGGTTCGCTCAAGTAATCACTCCTTTGCTTTTCAAATCATTATTAGTAATGAAATATACCGAAAATCGTTCCGGCTTTCAAGGATTAGATTTCTCATGTCTCACATTTCATTTTACTAAATTCTTTATATTTACACACCAAATAATATTATAAGAATAGGAAAATAATGGTAGAAGATGTTATTAAAATATCGAAAGAAGCGGGGGAAATTATCAGAAATGGTTTTGGTACTAATTTTAACATAGAGTTTAAAACTAACGAATCCAACCTGGTCACGGAGATTGATAAAGCCTCTGAAAAGCTCATAACCGCATTTATAAAGAAAAATTATCCCACTCATGGTATACTTGCCGAGGAAGGCGGGGAGACAAAAAACAGTTCCGAATATTTATGGGTAGTTGATCCGCTTGATGGTACAACAAACTTTGCGCATGGTCTCCCGATATTTTCCGTGTCAATCGGTGTGCAGAAAAACGGCAAAACTATTGCGGGAGTTGTTTATGATGTAATGCAGGATATTGTGTATTCCGCCGAACAGGGAAGCGGCGCTTTTGCCAACGGTAAGAAAATTTCCGTCGGTAAAAATGATAAGCTTAGCCGAAGCGTTCTTGTTACCGGTTTTCCTTATGATGTTGCCGGTAATCCTGAAAATATTTTTAAAATATTTGAAGCGCTTACAAGAGCCTCAAGAGGGCTTAGAAGGCTCGGTTCTGCTGCAATTGATTTCTGCTATGTAGCAAAAGGAGTATTCGACGGCTTCTGGGAAATCTCCTTAAATTCATGGGATATTTGTGGAGGAAAACTTATACTTGAAGAAGCCGGCGGTATTGTTACCGATTTTTACGGGAATGAAATAGATATATTCTCCAGGAAAATATTAGCTACCAACCGGCTTATTCATAATTCAATGATTGAAATATTGAAGAATAATTAATTCGTCCTAATCCCCGATTTACATTTATTCCCCTCTTGAGATTATATTGTCCCCTCTTGACCGCGCCACTATGTGCGAGGGGGCAGGGGGTGTGTAAAAGGACTTATACTTATCGTATCCATAAATTATTTAGCTGTAATATTTTTATATATTAGAGGGGATAATTAAAACAAAACCTCCGGGGTTTTCTGGCATAGTCATCACTTTGTGAAGAAACCTCGGAGGTTTACATCTTAATTCTGTGAATAAACAAGCAATTTTTACTTACCAAAGGTCACATGCAAGGTAAATATTACCTTTTCAGGTAAGATGCCATAAAACCTAAATGAACATATACTTGTCTAATAAGTATAAATAAATATAAACCGGTGTACAATAAAGTAATCAAAAAATGTTCAAAACAATTCATATCATTATAAAAAGTAATTAAAGAATGCTTTATCCTGTATGAACAAACATCAAAAAGGACATAGACTATATTTTACTACTGAAATGATTTTATGGCATGATTTTATATATATATTTAATTGGTTTATTATGTGAAAAGTATATTTTTTAAAAGAGTATAAGTTACTCAAGAAGTTAAGAGTTAAAAAAATAAAGGAAATACTATGAAAATATATAAACAGATCTTATTGCTATCGGTTCTATTGACCGGATTTGCGGTGCAAATAAGTGCACAGCCTAATCCGCCTACAAATTTAACTGCAACTGCGGAGAGTTGGGAAAATTTTTCTTACGTCAGCTTGCAATGGCAGGGACAAATAAACAGCACTATCAGGGATCTTTCATATTTTAATATTTACAGGAAAAACGGAGCTATTAGCGATACCGGTTCTTTTGTAAAATTATATAAGGGTATTTTTACAAATAGCTGGGAAGATGTGAATGTTCAAAATGGGAATACATATTCTTATTATGTAACTGCATCAAATCATTCAGGGGAAAGTGCAGGATCAGATACTGTAGACGTCACTCTTGGTTCACCTGCAGTTTTAGGCGTTATTACCGGAACTTTAAAAGATCAGGCAACTGGCAATCCTATTTCAAACGGGCATATTTCTTTCATACCTGTGTTAGGATGGAGTTTAGATAATGTTACGCCTGATAGCACCGGTACTTTTTCTACTCATCTTTCACCGGGTTCCTATATCATTTACTCAACTGCCCCGGGGTATGTTCCCGAATACTATAATAATGTAAGCCGGGTTACGGAGGCGACCCCGGTAACTGTTAAAAGCGGCGACAGCTTAAATTACCCTATTACCCTTGCACAAAAAGTTACCCCGCAAAAATTTATACTCAGCGGTAATGTAAGCGATTCATCGGGAAATTCGTTAAAAGCTAAAATAGCAGTTTATAATGTTGCTCTTAACTCATGGAGCCGTTTATTTTATCAGGCTGTTACGGATAGTTCCGGCAATTATTCGATTCAGGTAAAGCAGGGTGATACCCTTGTAGTTTATGTTCAGGCATATAATAAAGAATATATTCCTCAATTTTATAACGGCGAAACTACTTTTCAAACGGCAGATAAAATAGGCGTTACTCAGAATATAACGGGTATTAACTTTGTGCTTTTGCATAAACCGATTTATAATAACGGAATCAGCGGTATAGTAATCAACAGCGACAGCATAGGTGTTCCTTCCATTATACAGGCTATAAGACAAGGTGATTCAGATATTAAACACCGGTATTCTACAAATACGGATTCTCTGGGTAATTATTCTTTTTCATACATGAACCCGGGAAATTATATTTTATTAGCCATTCCTCAAAACGGTTATATACCAACATTTTTCACTTATGACGGAACACAAACATTAAAATGGAAAGATGCGGATTCAGTTGTGGTAACAGCATCTAGTATGGTAACAGGAATTAATTTTAATGTCACAGCAATATCCGATTCAGGCGCTGCAACAGTAAACGGACAGGTAAGAGATAACTCAGGCAATCCATTAAACGGCGCTTTTATTTATGCAGTTGACGGCAACCAGCAAACTTACTCATTCGGTATATCAGACTCTGCGGGAAATTACACAATCAGCGGGCTTATACCCGGTAGTTATTCCATAACCTCACAACTTTACGGCTATAATGATGCACCAACAAGTTCAGTATCACTTAATTACAGTACTGAATTTTCTACATCTGCATCATTTACTTTAACACCTGAATCCGTCACGGCAGTTAAGGAAAATACACCTGTCGTAATAGGCAGTTTTAAGCTGAATCAAAATTATCCTAATCCTTTTAACCCGAGTACGGTAATCAGCTTTACAATTCCTAACCAGAGTAAAGTAACTCTTAAAGTTTATAATATTCTCGGAAGTGAAGTGGAAACGTTAGTTAATGAGAGCAAACCGGCAGGAAGTTACAACGTTACTTTCAATGCGGGTAAGTTATCAAGCGGTGTTTATTTCTATCAACTAATAGCAGGGAATTTTGTCTCAACAAAGAAACTATTATTGCTGAAATAAGCTTTTAAGAAATAGTTATATTATTGAGCCGTCAATAAATGGCGGCTTCTTTTTTTTTACGCCTTTCCATAGGAATCAGTTATATCAAACAAGATATTCTCGCTGCAAAAACAAGATCAAAGCGCGGAAGAAACATGATACAATTTGTCACCGGTTATGTTAATAATAACTTTGTGTAAATTGATATCGACAGTAACTATCCAAGATAGGGGGTTTATGACATGAAAAGAACGCCAAACAAAAATCTTGAGATAGTTTCATTACCGGGAAATAATAACAAGATTAACATTTTCAATAGAAGCTTTATATATTTAAAAATTAAAGGGTTTAATCATTTCCCAACGTACATTTCCTCAATCAAACTTCCGTATCTTTCTTCTACTGCTTTACGGCGGATTTTCAAGCTAGGTGTTACTTCTCCATTCTCCATACTGAACGGCTTATCAAGCAGCGTAAATTTGCGAACTCTCTCGTAGTTGGCAAGCTTCTTCTGAACCAGCAGCATGTCTTGTTCTATCATTTCGTAAATCTCTTTGGTCCGTACAAGCTCTTCAGGTTTGCTGTAGTGGATATTATGTGCGTCTGCATATTCCTGGATTGCATCAAAATCTGGGACGATTAACGCGCTAAGGAACATTCTTCTATCGCCGATAAGGACAAACTGGTCGATATATTTGCTTGCCAAGAAAAGATTTTCTATATGTGAAGGAGCAATGTATTTGCCCGTGGAAGTTTTAAATAGATGTTTTTTCCTGTCGGTAATCATTAAGAAGCCCTCGGAATCAAAAACACCGATATCGCCGGTGTGAAGCCAGCCGTCCTTAATTACTTCTTCGGTTTCTTTTCTATTCTTAAAGTAGCCCTGCATTATATTGGGGCCTCTTGCGAGTATTTCTCCGTCAGGCGCTAATTTCACTTCAACGCCGGGGAACGGCTTGCCTACAGTGCCGAACTTGTAATCATCTGGTTTGTTGGCTGCGATAATCGGAGAGGATTCAGTTAAACCGTAGCCTTCAATAATATAAATTCCTGCAGCTTCAAAAAATTCTCCAAGGTCGCGGGCAAGGGGAGCGCCGCCGGATATAAAAAATCTTAACTTTCCGCCCATTTGCTCCCGCATCTTCTTAAACACAAGCCTGTCTGCAATCTTATTTTTAATTGATAAGCTGAATGATACATTCCCCATCCGTTTGGCAATCCGGTATTCTTTTCCTATTTCAATTGCACTATAAAATATTTTTTGCTTAGTCTGGGATTGAGAGTCGACATTCTTCAAAATTTTCGAATACATTCTTTCAAACAATCTAGGAACTGTGGTAATAATTGTCGGATGGGTTTCCAGCATGTTTTGGGCTATTGACTCAATTCCTTCCGCATAGCAGATCACTCCGCCTGATGCAAAAGCAGTATAGTATCCTCCCATCCTCTCATATATGTGGCAGAGAGGAAGGAAGGATAAGAAAGTGTCTCTTTCATTTATAGGGTATGCTTCCAATGTTGAATTAACATTAAAAATAATATTTTTGTGTGTAAGCATTACTCCTTTAGGCTCGCCTGTTGTGCCGGATGTATAGATGATGGTACATAAATCATTTTCTTTTACCTGGCTTCTGCACTCCTTTAAAAAATAAGGACGGTCGGCTTTGAATATTATTCCCTTATCCTGAATTTCCTTAAAAGAAAAAATTATCCTCCCGTCGCTTTCGGAATCTTTATCGTTCAATACTATAATGAATTTTAAATGGCGGCACTTATTTTTTATTTTATTTACTTTGTTCAACTGAAATTTGTTTGAAACAATTATTCCCTTAGATTCCGAGTTGTTTAAAATAAATTCTACAGACTCGGCAGTGAGCGATGGGTAAAGAGGAACATCAATTGCGCCCAAACTCAAAATAGCCATATCGGAGTATACCCACTCCGGGCGATTCTCTGCAATAATGGCAATTTTATCACTTGGTTTTACCCCCAGTAAGTAAAGCCCGCAGGCAAAGCTTTCGGTTTCATCCTTGAATTCACGGTAAGTAATGCCCTCAAATTTTCCTTCAACTTTTTTCATCATCAGGACGTTTCTCGGCTTGCTGCGCCGTTCATCTGTAAGGAACTCAAAAAGTTCGGGTATAGTCTTGGTTGCTTTTAATAATGCCATTCATATTTCCTGAATTTAGTGGTGCGAAAATAAATTCATTAAGCCATAATTTCAATTATAATATATTGCAAAGTAAGGGCATTATAATTAGAATTTTTTTTAAATTAATTATTGTTAATAAGAAAAAATGGACATTGTGATTCGTTCTATGCAGTATTTAATGTATATCCTTCAGAAAGTGTGCATATAAGTAGTAAAAATTGTTTAATATTTAAACATGACCCGCTAAGCATACTCACATATTTACGGCTATTCTATAAGCTCACTCACACATAGTGACGGCTTTGCCGAAAGACTCACTAAGTTAATTTACTTCTTAAACAACCTCAATTTGTAGAAGCAGATGCAACTTAATAAACTTTAATTTGATAACAAATAAAAATTTTACAAAGCGGCGTTACCGGCTCTCACTTTAAATTGCTTATTGAAATTAAAAGCCTTAATTTTTCCGTAAATTTTAATCGGTATTCGATTAATTGAATTTTATATCTCAAAAGGATGGTTCATTTAAACCAAAAATTATAAAAAAGAGGATCTTAAATGAAGATACATGAATACCAGGCGAAAGAGATTTTAAGAAAATTCAACGTTGCTATTCCTAAAGGCAAAGTTGCATTCTCAGCGGATGAAGCTTTACATGCAGCAGAAGAAATCGGCGGCGAACTGTGGGTTGTTAAAGCGCAGATTCATGCCGGCGGAAGGGGCAAGGGCGGCGGTGTAAAAGTTGCCGGAAGTCTTGAGGAAGTTAAGAGCCTTGCCGCTCAAATGCTTGGAATGACTCTGGTGACTCATCAAACCGGTCCGGAAGGAAGAGTAGTTAAAAGGTTATTAATTGAACAAGGTGTAAATATTGAAAAAGAATTTTATGTGGGCATTACGCTGGATAGGGCAATCTCAAAAAATGTAGTTATGGTCTCTACCCAAGGAGGCGTTGAGATTGAAAAGGTTGCTGCCGAATCGCCTGAAAAAATAATTAAAGAAACGATTGAGCCTGAACTTGGCTTGCAGCCCTTCCAGGCTAAAAAACTGGCATTTGCTTTAGGACTTAAGGGTATTCAGCATAAAAATGCAGTTAAATTTTTAATGGGATTGTACGATGCTTATTCAGAAAGCGACTGCTCGCTTGCGGAAATTAACCCGCTTGTTATTACTAAAGAAGGTAATGTAATTGCATTAGATGCAAAAATGAATTTTGATGACAACGCTTTATTTCGTCACCCGGATATAGAGCGCTACCGTGATCTTTATGAAGAAGACCCTCTGGAAATTGAAGCTTCCAAGTATAACCTTAATTATATTAAGCTTGATGGAAATGTTGGCTGTATGGTTAACGGTGCAGGGCTTGCTATGGCTACTATGGATATTATAAAGCTTGCCGGCGGCGAACCGGCAAACTTTCTTGATGTTGGCGGTGGCGCAAGTGAAGAAACTGTTGCCAACGGATTTAAGATTATTCTTTCCGACCCTAACGTTAAGGCAATATTAATCAATATCTTCGGCGGTATTGTCAGGTGCGACCGCGTTGCTCAGGGTGTTATTGATGCTACAAGCGAAATTAAAGTTAATATTCCGGTCGTCGTTAGGCTTGAAGGTACTAATGCGGAAGAAGCAGGAGTATTATTGAAAGGATCTGGTTTAAATTTCCAAGTCGCTTCAAGTTTAAAAGATGCGGCTGTAAAAGTGACGGCAGTTTTAAGAACTTAAGTTCATTATTCTTATTGAGGGTAATTAAGAATTAATTATTGCTTATCCAAACTGTGTCACAAATTGTAGATATTGCCGGTATACTTGTGATTGTTGATTAAGTTTTTTTTGTATAATGTGATATATAATCTATTTTACGAATTAATTTTTTCTTATAAATAAGTTAACTTAAAATCAACTTGATTTTAGATTTTATTAGTTATACATTTTTTATATACATTTCATTGCTTAGGAGAGAAAATGTCAATCTTGAACTCAGATTTTGACGATGATGAGTATTCTTATGAAGAAGAGAAAAATCTCGATGATGAAATAAATAGAAATAAGGGATTAATATCCGAGTGTGGTATCTACGGTTGTATTGAATCCATCGAAGAAATTGTACAAGTTTGTTTGGAAAGCGAAAGATTTCAGGACGGCTTTTATTTTATAAATCTTTTGCTTGAGGCTTTCCCATATAACTCCGAGTACTGGCTAAGAAAAGGTTCACTTGAAAATGCAATTGGAAATTTTGAAGAATCCATCTTATGTTTTAGTAGGTCATTGTCATTAAACCCCGGCGATTTGGAAACCATAATTAACAGAGCGGCTGCAGAAGAAAATCTTGGTTTGATTGACGATGCAAAAAGTTCTCTGGAGTCTGTTCTAAATGTTGATCCTAAAAATGAAGATGCAATGTTTGGGCTGGGAACATTGTACCAGCGGCAGGAAGAATTTGAAAAAGCTGTCGGCTATTTAAAGAGAGTTATTGAAATAGAACCGGAATTTATTGAAGCGTATTATGAGCTTGGATTTTGCTATGAAAATTTACCTGACCTTCCAAAAGCTCTGGAAGCGTATGATAAATTTTTGGATTTCGAGCCATACAATGCAAGCGGATGGTATAACCGCGGTATTGTTCTTGTAAAAATGAATAAACTTGAAAAAGCAATTGAGAGTTATGACCTTGCTATTGCTATTAAAGAGGATTTTTCAAGTGCTTGGTTCAATAAAGGAAATGCACTGGCGGATTTGGGCAGACTGGAAAGCGCCATTGAAAGCTTTAAGCAGTCTCTTGAAATTGACAGGTATGATGAAGCTTCGTCGTACAATATTGCAAACATCTATGAGGAGATGGGCGATATAGCAAGCGCTGTAAAATATTATTCCGAAGCGATAAAGATTAATGATCAGTATTATGAGGCTTATCTTGCAAGAGGCTTTTGTTATGATTCAAACGGTAAGTATCATCTTGCACTTAAAGATTTTAATAAGGCGATAACATTATCGCAGGATAATGCGGAAGCTTGGTATGCAAAAGCCGATTTAGAATATTCCCTTGGACAACTAAAAGATGCGGTTACAAGTTATAGAGAAGCGCTTAACCTTGAAAGGGACGACTACGAAATTTGGTTTTATCTTGCCGAGACTCTGTTTGAGCTTGGCGACTGGCTTGAAGCTTTACATGCTTACAGCGAGTGCATAAGAATTAATCCCCAGGATGCTTCATCATATTACGGTAAAGCAAAAATTAATTTTATACTCAGCAGAACTCAAGAAGCGGTTGACTGTCTTAAATCTGCTTTTGCTCTTGACCCGTCTATCAGAACTGAGTTTGCCAAAGAGTACCCGGAAATAAAGTCTTCAAAACTTTTCAAGAAACTTCTTGGGGAGTTGTAAAGTTCTTAAATCCTTATAGTGGCTAAAAAATTCCCTCTTGGTATTGCCACTATATGTGAAGCCTTGGGTGTAGGTTGTCTCCTCTCGGCATTGCCAAAATGTGGGAGGTGGGTTTGAGATTTATTATACATTTATTAATTACGTTTTAGCGGAAATGAAAGATTCTTATCATCTGAATACAAAATTAACAGGGCTTTTGGGACATCCAATAAAGCACTCTTATTCGCCTTTAATTCATAATATGACTTTCCAATTAAAGGGGCTTGATTATATTTTTCTGCCATTTGATGTTCTCACTTCAAGCTTAAAAACTGTGCTTAAAGGAATGATTGGGCTTGGAATAAAAGGATTTAATATTACTATTCCGCATAAAGAAAATATTATTCAATATATGAATAGTGTTTCTGAAGAAGCTTCAATAATAGGCGCAGTTAATACCGTTGTTAACGATCTAGGTAAACTGAGCGGGTATAACACCGATGTAAACGGTGTTTATGAAACGTTGCTTCCATTTAAAGAAGAAATAACCGGCAATGAAGTAAGTATAGTAGGCGCCGGGGGCGCAGCGCGTGCTGTTATCTATACACTGATCCGCTATTTTAAGCCGTCAACTATTTTTCTTATTAATAGGACGGAACAGCGTGCAGAAACTCTGAAACACTATTTCTGCGATAAAATGAAATATGACTCATTCAAAACAAGAGAGCTTTTCCCGCCTGATTTGATTGATATATTCAGAAACTCAAAGCTTATAATAAACGCAACATCGGTGGGCATGTTCCCTGAATCAGATGATACAATTACAAGTCTGAACCATTCATTTACAAAAGAGCAGATTGTTTTTGATCTTGTTTATAATGCTTTGCAGACGCAGCTTTTAAAAATAGCCGCTTTAGAAGGCGCAACCATACTTGACGGATTAAAAATGCTTGTGCATCAGGCGGCTAAATCATTTGAACTGTGGACGGGCGAAGAAATGCCCGTCGAAGAGGTTTACAAAACACTTCAACTTTACATAAAAGGATAATCAATGAAGTGTGATCAGCCTGATCGCCCTCCAAAAATTAATTAAGTTTTGAAAGAGCGCGGGTTATTCTTTCCAATCCGTCTGTTAGGTCTTCAAATGAACATGCATATGACATCCTTACGCACTTGTCGTTTCCAAAAGCTACACCCGGTACCAATCCGACGCTTTCTTCAGTCAACAAGTAATTGCAAAATGAGGATGAGTCATTAATATTATAGCCGTTAACTTTTGTTCCGTAATAGCTGCTCACATCATAGAATACATAGAATGCACCCTTAGGCAGAGGACATTTAACTCCTTTAACTTTATTCAGGGCTTCGTAAATAAAATCTCTTCTTTCCTTAAACTTTTTAACCATATCTTCAATTTCATCTGACTCCTGCGTTAAAGCAGCAAGAGCCGCTGCCTGTGAAATTGACGCAGCATTTGAAGTGGAATGGCTTTGCAGATTTCTTGCGAGCTTAATAATTCCTGCATCGCCTGCTGCATAACCGATACGCCAGCCCGTCATTGCATAAGCCTTGCTTACGCCGTTAATGGTAATCGTTCTGTCTTTCAGATAATCAATACTGCCTATGCTGAAATGCTCTTCACCGTCAAAAACTATTTTCTCATAAATTTCATCGGAAACGATGTAAATATGCTCTTTATTTTTTAAAACTTCTGCCAACGCAAGAATTTCCCCCTTGCTATACACCGACCCTGTAGGATTGGAAGGAGTGTTAAATAAAAATATTTTCGTTTTTGGAGTAATTACTTTTTCAAGCTGTGCCGGTGAAACCTTATATCCCTGTTCAACTTCCGCATCAATAATTACCGGTGTGCTTTGTGCAAGCTTTACCATCTCAGGGTAGCTTACCCAATACGGCGACTGAAAAATAACTTCATCACCTGGATTGCAAAGCGCCATAATTAAATTATATATAGAATGTTTAGCGCCTGCAGATACTAAAATATTTTGCGGTTTAAATTCAAGATTATTTTCTTTTGCAAATTTTTGGATTATCGCATTTATCAAAGGAGCATATCCTTCATTAGCAGTATAGCGTGTGAAATTTTCGTTGATAGCTTTTATTGCCGCCTGTTTTATAAATTCCGGGGTTGGAAAATCCGGCTCTCCGGCGCTGAAACTTAGTACATTTTTACCTTCCGACTGTAATTTTTTCACAAGGGAAGAAATTGCCATTGTTCTACTTTCTTCAATAGACGAAATCAATTCAGAGTATCCGTTCAACTTATTGCATCCTTATCTTATTTTCAATATCCGTTTATACATAAAATTTCCCTCTTGATTTTTAATCGGTTCGCCGTTATTATTTCGGTTTGTTACTAAAGGTATGTACCGCTCTAACGGAATGCAGAAAAATTTTATGGGTAAAATTAGCGAATAAAATTTTAAATTATGCAGAACCGGTAAGAGAAAAATGGAATTAATTGGGTAAATCACACATAGAATTTATAATTATGCAATAATGTTAAAGGCTTTTACAGAATTGTTTTTAGAAATTTCAATTCTTTTGTAGGTCGAGCAGATTTGCTCGACCCGCCATGTGCGTTTGGCGAATCGGTCATTTGCCTGATAAAAAGATAATTCAATTTCCCCTGTACCTTGCTGCATCAATTACAGACCATAAGTGAATAAGCCAGCCAAGTAGAAAAAACCACATTATACCTGCAAGGATAACCATGATTAAAGCTTTAATAACCCTCCCTTGCAACAATTGCCCAAGTCCGGGAATAAAGAAGCTGGCTAATGCGGCAATTATATTTCCTGTAGAGCCTTGACCGGGCATAAAGTTCCTATTTTGTAAATTTTAATTTAAGTTTTTCCACCACTGCCGGAGGAACAAATTCACTAACATCGCTGTTTAAACTTGCTAAGTTTCGCACTATGGAAGAATTAAGGTAAGTATATTTTTCATTCGGCATAAGAAAAATTGTCGTAAGATCGTCGGCAAGCTTCCGGTTCATCAGCGCCATCTGGAATTCATATTCAAAATCGCTTAAGGCTCTTAGTCCCCTTAATATGCCTACAGCGCCAACTTCATGTGCATGGTCAATGATTAGCCCGTCAAATGAGTCAATAGTAATATTGTCAAGGTCTGCCAGGCTTTTGTGCAGCATATCAACTCTCTCTTCAACAGTAAACAAGGGAGTCTTGCCGGGATTTATTGCAACTGTTATAGCAACTCCGTCGAATAATTCCCCGGCGCGTTTGATTATATCAATATGTCCGTTGGTTACCGGGTCGAAAGTTCCTGGGTATAATACTTTACGCATAATATTACCTGAAAAATAATTTTGTTGAATCTATTAGATAAAAGTAATGAAAAAAGTTTTATAAGTCAGTTTTTAAGAACATAATTTTATTGTTGATGGGGTTAGAATCTATGTTATTTCTGTCTGAACTTCTCAAATGGTAAATGGCAATTATATTACCATTTCTGGTATCTTTCTAAAAGAACAAATTATCCTGCAAACATTATCGCTACGTCGTGGTGACATATAATCCCTCTAGGATTAATTTCTATGCTTAGCTTTTGTACAACTAACCTTCAGAGAATCACTTCGCAATATTGAAGTTTGCCTTCGCTCTAATTCAGAAAAACTATATCACATGGGCATAAAAGGAAACATCTCAAGAACTAATTTTTCCCTGCTGCCTAATACTATTGCTAATTTATACAAAGACCGTTGGAAAATAGAATTATTCTTTAAGTGGATTAAGGGCGCTTCTAAAAACTAACAATTAAAGTTGATTTATTTTGTAAACTCACTTTTTTCATAAATTAGGATAATATTTCATATAATATTATCGTTTTATAACCTTATTTTCAGGGATCAA
>Ga0116130_1000473_pt1 | contig 25193 bp, 30 predicted proteins | sample June2015DPH_17_5_FD_89733 | JGI IMG/M metagenome (GOLD analysis project Ga0116130, IMG submission 89733) | Peatland microbial communities from SPRUCE experiment site at the Marcell Experimental Forest, Minnesota, USA - June2015DPH_17_40 | ecosystem: Environmental > Terrestrial > Soil > Wetlands...
AGTTGCGACCGCAATGCGCCCGTCTGCCTGCGATGTCCGTGAAGAAATTGTCGGCCAGTTCGTCGGCGCTTTCTCTGATGATGCGGCCCATCTCTCGGGCGATCCATGCAGTTCGCTTCTCGGATCGCGCCCGCCACCGTCTCCACCGATGCTCACATGGGTGCTTCATTGGTCTTGCTCTCTCCTCTCGTTGCAATCTTACAACTTCTAGCGCTCACTTGTAAAGCACATGCCCTGCCAACTACAGGGCGGGGAGTCGCAGGATGGCCGCCGCATCGGCTCCTGTCTCCAGTCCGTGCCGATCAACGCCTCCATCCTGTCGGCCTCGATGAGCACCTGATCGCGGAACTGCCGCGCCTGCTCGACCGAAGGCTGCCGCACGGGAACGTCCTTCATCGCCATGACACCATCCCGGTCCATCAGCCGCAGCCACGATTCCGGGTTGTTCCGCCGCGAGTCCTGGTACCACACGGGTTTCCAGTTCGGCCCGAGAGACTTCCCTTCCTTGGTCTGGAAAGCGAAGCGGTGTGTGACCGCTGGGTGAGCGTATGCCCTGCACCATGCGGTGTGCTGATGGCTCCCCGATTGCCGGCCGATTTCGATCACATGCAACACCATGGGCATCCCGGTTGCCGCGCAATCTCCGAAGACGTACCAGCCGTGCAACTCCCGCGCCAGGGTATTCCCGTTCAGGTAGTCCACGGCTACCCAGGAATGCAGTTCCCCGGAACAGTCGCGTAAGGCCCTACAGGACCATTTGTGGCGGTCGGACAGGATAATAGACGGGATGGGCTTCAGCAATGGAACTGAACAGGCGTGTGTGCGTGCCAGGACCACTTCTAGGATGCTGGTGAAGTCCTTCGCGAGCACGTACGGCTCCCCCTGCATGTCCAAACCGGGCTTGGCTGCGGCTTCGAGGAATTGCGTAACCGCCTCTTGGGTGACCTTGCCGAGTTCCGCCCCTTCCCCGAGCTTGAGGATGGCCTCGCGGAGCACCAGCAGGAACAGGCCCTTCGGCTTCCACCGGCGAACTTCGTTCTGCTGATTGAGAAGCCACTGACGGGGGCAGCGCTGGAAGGTGGTCAAGGCGCCGGGCGTGAGGGTCATTACGGAGCCTCTGGGCGCTTTTGAGGTTTGATCTTTCCAGAGGCGTAATCCTCGTGCAACCTCTCCGCGTAGGAGTTCGCGCTATCAATGTCCTGGAAAATCCCGAGATGCTTACCTGTTCGCCGGTACGTAGAAATCGCCTCTTCATTCGACATGATGCGACCGTCTTCGCTCACAGTAGGAATCAACACCTCGCCTTCATCCGTCCCGATGCTGATGGATCTAACAGTGCTGATACTCCCGTCCGCGTTCCGGACAGAGGGGCGGTTCGTGAGGTCGATATTGCCCGGCTGCTTTAACCCTCGTGGCGGAGCCTCTAGGGTATTCTTCGGGGATGGCTGGTCCTCGCGGGTCGCAGCCATAACACCACCGACAGCTTGCGTTAGTTCTGAGGCTTTGGAAATCTCCCCGCTCCGCTCCAAGGCAATCGCCAGACGGCTCATTATGACGGGGTTGCGCGCCGCCATCCTCGTCAACGCGCCGATAGCCGCCACTCCTCCACCGAGATGCCCCGCTAGTATTTCTCCCCCCGCAGACCCGAGCACGAACAGCGCCCAGTCATTGATCCAACTTGGACGCCTTCTGAGCGCCGAATCGATGGCTTTCTTGAGGCGGATGTCCGTTGACATCGTGTCGTTGATAGCCTTGATCGGCGCCTCGGGGATTGTGTTTTCAATGCCGCGCTTGAGGCCGCGTGCCGCCAGCTTTCTCCCGGCAACCATCGGTGCCGGTTCAGCCCCTGCCGCGTATGCCGGGTCATGGATGATCTTGTACAGGTCTTCTTTCAAACGCTGCATATCTGCAACGCTGACATCCGTTACGCCGCGAGTCGCGGGGACCGTCTTCATTATTGGCTGTCCGCTTGCGTTCAGCAGCCCAGTGGAAGTTTGAGAAGCAGGGGTAGGCGCTTTGTAGCCCAGTGATTCCGCCCACCTATCCCTGGCTGCTTGCAGCGAGTTCGCGGCTGTCTTGTCCACCCGCGCCACTCTTTTGATCCACTTGTCCACCGGGTTCAGCGCGGTGTCTATGGGTATCGTCCGGGCGCTATAAGGGGAACCGGGATCTTTCGTGAGGGAAGCGATAAGATCCTTATTTCTTTCGATCTCCGGTTCGATCTTGTCCAGTGAAGCAGCCTGAACGGGTAGATGCAACTCCTTCAATCCGCGCTCCACCATCCCCTCGCGATTTGCGAGGGAAACGTTCACTGCGGGGCGAAGCGCCGCCTCATACGCCGCCTTCCCCGCTTTCGGAAGAACTTCCCCTGCGACTCTCGCGCCAGCCCCGACCGAACCCGCCACGCCCGCCGCCTTCAATGCCGCTTCTGGGTCTTTGGTCTGAACGAAGGTTTTCAAGCCGATGTCCAGCGCATCTCTCCCGGCTCCCACCAGCATCTTGATCCATCGCGGTGCGGTTGCCGCGGCCTTTACTTCGCCTCCGCCTATCGGGATGAAGAACTCGGCAAACTGCTCTGCCAAGTACGTTGCCTTCTCTTTCTCACCTGGCTCCAGGGCCTTATCGATTGTCTCTCGGGTCGCTTTCTTGGCTTTCGCCTGCTCAGGGAATATCCGGTCTATGATCGGTCCCCCGAGAATAACGCTCTGCATGTCCGACAGGTTCAGCAGCGTATGCCCCGCACCCTTCGCCGCGCCGGTCACGGCCGATATTGCCGCGCTTCCCATCGCCTTCCCAGTCTCCAGCACCTTCTGACCAGTGGACAATGCGACCGTCGCAGATGCGGGCTTGGCCTTGTACTGCTCAAACTCATCCCCTCCGGCAGCGGGTGTCGATTTGTACTGATCGAACTCGTCGGGCATTATTGAGTCTTTGCGTTCGGGTGCTTGGCCTTGAACGCCTCCACCTTAGACTCGGGGATGTCCCACTGATCCGCCCCTTCGACGAAGTGGATGGCCTTCTCCCCTGGCCCGGTGAGCGGTTTCTTGGATGCCGGGTCACCCGCCGCCGGGTTCATGCCGGGCTGCCCGTAAATCCCCATTTGATCTAACAGCGCCTTTTTCTTCCGCTCCACGAATGGGATCACCGCGTCCTGAATCGCGGATCGAAACGCCTCGGGGGATAGATTCGGGTCCGTCATAGCCTTGCCCATCTCGCGGGACATGTCGGTTGCAGACCCATAGCCAAGAGCCCCGGACAGTTCGTCGGCGAATGCAATGCGTGCTGTTTTGAAATCCGAGTAATGATGGTTCCCGATGTTGATGCCGCCTGGGATGACGGCTGTGTTTAAGAGCGGTGAGCCCGTTCGGGTTGCCGCTTCCGAGAACTTCAGGAGATCGTCAACCCCAGATCGCACGTTGTCGAGAGACGCTAGCTGCTGTTGCACCTTGGGGCTACTTGCCAGCTTGAACCCCATCTCGAATTGCGCCGGATTAAAGTTGGGGTTAAGCTGACACGCTAGGTCAAAGATTGCAATCTTCTTTTGGTTCGCGTCCGCCGGCCCGGATGAGCGGGTAGCCAGCATGGATCGGAATTGCTGAAACGTCATACCCCCGTATGCAAGTTTTTGAGCGATTTTGTACTCTCCCGATCCTGGCTTGATTTCCGCTGGGGGCGCGTCCTTCCTCAGTTCGTTGCCCACTTGAACCGTAACTTTTGTGGCCTTCTCGTTTTGCTCCTTCACCCAATCGGAACGCGCTTGTTTCGTGGCGTCCGCTTCAGACATATTCGGGTTCTTGTCCATGTACGCCTTGGCGCGTTCGCGGATTTCGGCTGCTTCCGGGGGTTCTGCTTTCGGGGCGGGAGTCTCTGGGTACAGCTTCCCGTCTTTGGTTTTTGTATACACCCCCTTTTCATCAGTCGGATTTCCGAAGGCGTCCTGCTTGCCTTTCACCGCTGAACCGGGGATGTTCTTCACATCCTCGCCCGGCGCATCTGCTGTGGGGTTGGCCGTCCCCAGAAGTTTCTTGTTCCGATACATCTTCAGGAAGGCTTTGGCGTCTTCAGGATCGAGTAGTGCGGCGGCTGCTTGGGCAGCGTCATCCTGTTTTTTCTCTTCGGCGTCCTTCGCTTCCTGCTGCGCCCGGAGCCTCGCTCTTTCCAATCGCTCCGCTTCATTCGTCCTGAAGGTCTCTGCTACCTCCGCTTCCCGTTCTTTCGCTTCAGCCTCTTTCTTCTGCCGCTCTTCTCCGTACCCCGAATACACTGACGCCATCCCCCCTTGCTGCGCTGGAGGCGCAGGCTGCGCTGGTGGTGGGGCCGTAAGTGGTTGTGAACCCGGAGCGCCGCCTTGTTGGGCAGGTTTTGGCGGGGCTTGGAGAGGCCCAGTCTGTTGAGCTTGGGCCTGTGGGGCAGTCGCGGGCGGCTGTTGGGCGGGAGGCTGCGCTCCGGTTGCTTGCGGGGTAGGTTGCGCGGGCTGCTGGTCAGGAGTCTTCGCGCCCGTCAGTTGATTCTTCGGTGATGCCTGGTTCCCTTGGAATTTCTGTAGGAGCGGGATGAACTTGGCCACGCCCTTCCGGGATTCTGGGTTCAGTAGCTTCCCGAGTTCCTTTTCTGCGATGGCCTTGCCTTCCGCAGACGTATTCGGGTCCGATAGGGCTTTCCAGTAGAACTCGCGCTGCTCTTTTTTCTTCTGTTCCTCTTCGGAGTGTTTCCGCTCAATTCCTTTGAGAGCCCCTTGGGCCAATCCCGCAAAGAGCCCACCACCCTGGGAGTTCCCCATTGCTCATCTCCTAACCGAAAACCCAGTTCATGTACGCCTCTCCGACAGCACTGCCAATCGCCCCTGCCGTGTTTGGATCGGTCGCTTTGCTCCCCGTGGCGTTGTTCAGGATCGAATTCGCCGAATCGCTTGACAGCCCGAGTAGCTGCATTGCGTTGGCCAGTTCCGTACTCCCGATCAGGTTTTGTAGCCCGGCGACTTGGGTTAGACCTTGTGCTCCCGTGGCCCGGCTTGTCTGCAAGTTTTGGTTGATGATGTTGTCGATACTCCCCTGCGTTGTCGTGGCCGCCGTCCGGTTTGCCGCAACCGTTCCGCCGGAACGCCCTGTTCCGAAGGTCCCTTCTGCGTTGCGCGTTGCATCCGCGCCGGCTAATGTCGCGTTGATCGCCGGGGCGGAACTCGCCGCGGTTTGCGTGCGGCCCGCAGTCAGTAGGTTTTCGAAGTACTGCTGGGCAGTCCCGAGAGTCGATTTGGCCGTCCCAAGGTCCGTGGTCCCGGCCGCTTCCCCGGCCACACCATTATTCATCCCTTGCGAGAACAGGTTCCAATCCGCCTGCGTTGCCGCAAGTTGATTCCCGCGATCTGTCTTCTGGCTGCCGCTCTGACCGATCCCCAAAACTCCGCCCATTACGCGCCTCCGTTCCAGAGATACACCGGATGTTCGACTTTTGTCATCCCGTGCCGCTTTGCCAGCCGTTCCGATACCGGGGATTCACACACAGTCAGGGCACCACGCGCATGGCTGTCGACCATGTACGAGTGCATCAGTTCTGCGAGATCCCGCGATACGTGGCCGTCCCGATGGTCTGCATCCGCCCACTCCGGCCCGAGCACTGGAAAGAATTGAAGGCAGATGAACCCGACGAACGAAACATCATCCTCGAAGGCCCCGAGCACGCGGCATGTCGGCTGTGCGTCATTGATGTTCAGCAGAGCCCACCCACGCTGGGCACAGACCGGGTTCACCCACGCCTCAATTTCATCATTCGAGAGCCACCGATACGAAACCACGACTACTGCCCCCCGAACGCCACAACCAGCGCGCCGTCGTTGTTGTTGTCGGCGTCCAGGTAGAGCGTGTACGGGCTGAACGCATCGCGTCCGGTCCCATCCGGCGGGTACCAGACAGATCCACCGGGCGCGAGCACCGCCAACATGCAGCCTGAATCGGTTCGGTTGCCGTTGCCGCCCGCCGCCGCCTGGAGCAAATACACGTACCCGGCATTCGGGACCATGCCGTTGTTGTTCGCCGCTGGCTGGAAACCTTGAAGCTGGAAACCTCGGAACGATGGAGTGTATTCGTCGGCATTGTTGGGGAACGGGCCAGCCGTAGGCGTTCCCGGCGCATTGACGTTGTTCGCGTCGATATTCACCGACAGGGCAACAGGCGTTCCCGCCGTCGCCACCTTGACGAATCCGAGGCTGCAAATCGGCTGTGCGCGAAGTCTTTGTTTGCTGAGGGCCATATCGTCTCCCGTCTATAGTTTACCCCTATTTGTCAAGGCTGAAGTTTTTTCACGGCCGCTTGCAACTCCGCGATAGTGGCGTCGTGCTGCTGCAATTGGCTTTGCAGGGCGTTGATGTTGTCGTACGCCACCCGCAGCACGTTCACGAGGTCTTGCGGGTGCTTCCCTTGAAGGGCCGCCGCGAGGTTCGGATATGCGGTGTTGGCGGTGCTCACTTATGAAGCCGGAGTATTCTGTCCGCCCCCCAAGCCTTTGCCCATTCGATAGCATCCACAAGGGCGCAGGAGGGTACCATCGGCTCGTTTGGCTCCAATGTGGAGCCCACTAATTCCCCGGAAGCGTCACGGATCTGGGCGACGATTCCATCGCCAGCAGCGCCTACGCCACCGATCACAGCGAGTTGATACTCTCCACACGTCCCTGCGAAAAGAGCGGAGTGGTCTTGTCCATATCGAAGTCTCGGGATTTTCATGTTGAGCATAGTAGCCTATTACACCATGCAGCGCAAGGTCTCGTATAGGCGCCTTGGTCCAAAACTGACCGCCCAGGTCGCGGAACGGAACGGCGGGACCGCTCCGGCCCCACTGCGCCACCCAGACCGTCCAGTCATTGAGCCACAACTGGAACGGCCCGCTCGAAGTGGCGGAGAACCCGTACAACTGGCCCTTGTTCGCGGTGAGCGTGAACAGCGCCTTTTGATAGGAACCACCGGTGGCCGGAAGCGTGATTTGCGCTGGCGCCGTCCCGTCGAACACGGTGATGGTCAGGGTGACATCGGTTGCCGAAGACCACGCTGCTTCGATGCGCGGGATCGTCCCGTAACCCTGGAGCCCTAATGACGATAACTGCGTGATCCAACTCTGAACCGCTTCGGGAGCATCCTCAAAAACGTATTCAATGCCCCACTTCTTCCACGGAACCAAGTCTTGCGGCTCTTCGCGCACTTCATGAGCATAGAACGGGGCGGCGAAGGAATACGGCAGAGTTGCCTCACCTGCGTGATTAACCACGGCGGGTTGGAGAACATGCAGGGTATCGGACTCCGCGTCTCGGATCTGGATTGACTTCGGTCTCCCGAACGTGTCCGCATGAATGAGCACCCCCTGAAAGAATTTGTTATTCGGCTTCCCACAGTTCGTCCACTCGCCGAATCGATCGGTTGTGATCTCCGGTTGCGGAATCACGGCAAGCTGCCACAAGTCCAAGCGCGTGGACTGCTGCACAACCGTGAAATCGTCGGTCCACTCCAACAGGAAGCCGAGGTACTTCTCCATCAATGATCCGCCAACGGAGATCGGCGCGAATGCCCGCCCTGGAGAAGCCGGAACTACCGTCGCCGGAGCCGCCGGAGCCCCGAGAGACATTGGCGTAACCGTGATCGGGGATGACGGCAGGCAGTCGAGGTACCCGTCTCCAAACTCCCCTTGTGACCGCTGATCTCCCCCGTCCCATTCGAACGTTGCGACCGTGCAGGAGATCGGCACGCTATTGTCGTTTACGTAGTTCTGCTCTTGGTAGACGTTCCCCTGCGAATCGGCTAGCAGCATCGCCGGGTACAGCGTTCCGCTCGACAGCAGGCTGCCAGCCTGTTGCTCTGGGGCGTAGTGCGATGCCATCGCCACCGCGCCGGCCGCGTAGATGTCTTGCGACCATGCCCCGGTGCGGAGATCGCACACCAGCGTCCGCTGTATGCCGCTCTTGTCTGGGTAGTCCGCGAACAGCATCTTGTTCACGTACGACAACCGAAACTGAGCCGCCCGGCTGTAATCGGGAGCCCACCACGTCACACCGTTGCGGACGATGTTCTGCCCCTGGATGCCCTGACCTTCTACACCCTCGTGCGGGAACAGATCGTACAGGTCTACGTCCGTCAACGATGAGAATGGGCCGCCGTTCGTCGCACAAATCCCATCCTTCGCCCAAAAGTAGACCTGCAACCCATCTTTGCAGCAGCCGAACGGGGAGATGATTCCGCGGCCCACAGGCTGCTCAATCTGGGTGTAACTCTGCGCTTGAGTGAAGCTGGGGTAGAGCGCCCACCAGCGGCTCACCGACGCCACCAGAATGATGGTCTGGAGCACGAAGGGGTGCATCAGCGGCTCTGACGGTGAGCACAGTTCCAGGTAGTTCGTCTGGGGCGCTGAGTCGGGAGCGTACGATTGCTCCCAGTACACCCCCCCTGGCCTGAGTGGGTCTCCGACAGCGAAGAAAATGCCGTAGGCATCTGGTCCGTCCATGTACGGGAGAAACTGGCGGGCCACCACCGGCTCGTTTACGAAGAAGCTGTTCGCCGCTGCGATGTACCCGGCGCACTCCTGAATCTTGAACTCGTAGGACGTGGGGGAGAGTTGTATCGGCCTGGCCGACAAGGTGAAGGTCTGCTGGCCGCCGATCTGCAACAGCGTTCCGGGAAGCCAGCGGAGGATGGAAGCGGGCCACGTCACCGTTGGATCTGTCACGATAATGCGCGTGCCGATCACCACGATTGTCCCGGTGCTCTTGAACGGGATGTCAATCGTGGGCCACGGCTCGAAATCCGTTTCGCTGATCTGCGCGCCCGCCGTGGCCGTGTCGTCGAAGTAGTTGTCGATGAAGTCTTGCCCGTACGGCGTGGTGCCTAAGTAGCGGTAGGACGTGACGCTCCCACCGTATCGGTAGATGTCGACCGTGTCGATCTGCGGGTCTCCCCCGTTCGAAACCGCTGAGGTCTTGACCAAGACCGACTGGCGCCGCGCCGTCACTCCGTACCGCATAGGTGGCGTCGGGTTACCCTGCGCTCCCGTTATGCTGGACCGGGGCTTCGCTTCGTACTGGTACGGGGCTCCCGTATCGCCGATGTCTGGGTTCCCACCGCCTCCCACCCACAGGCCGCCTAACGCCATGATGCAAGTGTCGGTTGTCACCAGTTGAATTTGGATACCCCCGCAAGCATTCAGGCTCCCATTGAGCGCGCTGATCGGGAAGTGAACCTCCACCACTTCTCCCGAGAGAAGCTGCGATGCCAACGATGCACCCGTGATCGAATACGTCAAGATGCTTGTTGTGTAGTCCGGGCTTGTCCCGCTGACATCAAACACGATGTTCAGAAACGTGACCGCCGCGATATTGTTCAGCAGGAACGTAATGTGAATGTAGTCATCGGGGGAGAACGCTGAAAACGATCCCGCTGGCAACGTGCGGCTCACTGTGCCGGTTCCCGTGGCCACGGTGGAGTCCACCATGGGGAACGTGACGTTGGAGTTGGACCCAACTGCCCCGTGAACCGTAATGCACCGAACTCCCGTGATGGTTTCCCCCGCTACGTGAGTTCCGGCTGTCGAGCACCGGAAGCAGCACGTTCCATTCGTTCCCTTGACCACCCCGAGTACAAGCACGGTTTCCGAGTTTAGAGTCAACAGCGTGCCGCGCCCGATGCTGGCGCTGATGTCCACCGATGGGACGATCCAACACGCTCCGGTCGATCCCGACTCGTAGTAGATCGCCGTGATCGTACAGGTGGCGCACGCATCCCAGAACTCTTCCACCGGCAAGTCACCGGAACCAGAGAATGTCGGGAGCATCCCGTAGGAGTAGTATGGGATGCTCACCTGAAGGCTTTGCCGGGTTGACGTTACGGGGTCGTTGATTACCGTCCCCACTGTGTCGCTGATGAGATTCCCGGTCGATAAGTTTCCTGCCGTCCCGCCAGCCGTCCATCCCGAGTAGTTGTTCGCGTTCAACTGGGTGAACGCAGGGTAGAGATCAGCCGCCTCAAGCGGAATCTGCGGCTCCGCGATCCCCACCTTGTACGCGATGATGGAGTTGCTGTTCGATGGAGCCGAGAGTTTCTGGTAGTCCCCCTGGCCTGCAACGTACATCCACGTCTGCGGCGATGCACCGGGACGGAACGGGAGCATCGACACACCGTACCCGGCTGGCCCCGAGAGCGTTGTCGCTAATTCTCCGTTGTCCAGCACGATCCGATTCAGCGTGTCGCGCGCCAAGATGCGCGGCTGATCGTCGGTCCCGAGCGCGGCGTACGTCCGCATGTCTGTGATCGCATTGTTGTGCCCCGTCGAGAACATCGGCACGAATCCGGGCCGCGTACGAATCGCCTGATCCGATGTTGCACGGATGTTCACCGCGCAGCCGTACTTGGTCGCAGGTATCGCGTCGGGGGTGTTGCGTAGGTTCACCCCGCCAAACCCGAAACGCCATCCTTGCGGCCTTTGGTACTCAGGCATTACTGCTCTTGCTCCATTCTTGGGTTCCGTTCCTCTTCAGTGCGGGACACATCCGCTAGTGCCCACTGGAACTGACCCATCGCCTTCAACTTCCGATTGTAGACCGCCGCCCGGTCCAGGAACTTCTGATAGAGCGGGATCGTCGCGGCAAACTCCTCGCCTCCCAGCTTGAACATGGCGATGTGCTGTGCCATGTCGAGGATCGAATCGTAGTCGCTCCGCGCAACCTGGATGTAGTCCCCTGGGTTCACGGGTACCGGGGCGTTCTGCACCACGCTCAGAAGCGCCCCGTACGGCCCGGCGTCGGGAGCCGGGAAACCGACAAGGTTCAGACCCGTGGTGTAGCAGGATTGTGGCGGACCCTGCGCCGCCGCTTGCCATTGCGAGTTGAATCGATCCCCGTTCGTAACCGCGTCCACAAATAGCGGGATGCCGTTCACCTGAAGGGAGAGAATCGACGATGCGCTCGAAAGGAACTGGAGCCCTTCAGCGTAGCGCTTTTGGCAGTACTCCGCCCGGAGCGTGTCCTTCGCATTCGACTCCCGAGATAGCAGATCCCCAAGCGCCCCCCACTTCACGATCCATGACCAATCGTCCGGGACGGAGAGCGGTTGTGCGCCCGGCGGGCTCACGGCGCTCGCTACGCCACCGGAACGCACGCACAGCAGTTCGTACTGTCCAGTCACCGGGGGAACGTTGTCCACGTCGAATCGCGGTGGCGGTTCGGTTGCTTGCATCCACACGAACGGCGGCTGCTGAGAGCGGACTGTGTAGCCGGAGTCGAATGAGCGCTTCGCCCACACGTCGGACTGCTTCAGAATCGTCGGACTGAACCCCATCCCGGCGGCCGGAAGCCAAGTCACGCGGCGGATGTCGATTGTCGTATCCGGCAAGAGGATGCCCGCCCGCACAATCGGCGCATCCACCAATTGCCGAGTGACTGTGCAGCCGGTCGCGCCCAGCACTTCGTTTTGCCGGCGCGTGATGGCGTCCAGAATACCCGGCACGCTGAACTGCTTAGACCCAGACCAAGTGAGCGGGTACGTCGGCGTCGGCGGCTCAAGCAGATGGTACTCGATGGCCTGGACCAAGTAGTTGTCGGTGACGGCGTGCGGCCGGAGCGTGTTCGGCGCCACCGTTGAATCGGTGATGTCGTACCACCAGACGCCCTGCTGGAGAGGCATATTGAATTCGGCTCGCCAGAATGACGTGAGCGCGTTCCAGTTCCGCAGTGCCTCCACGATGGCAAGGGTGAGTTCCCCCGCCGCCCACTGCTGCATCCCAGAATCGTACAGGCGAGCCGCTAGAGCCGCTTGTGCATCCGAGAGCGTGGCGTAGGTGAAGTTCGGCATTACCAGCCCGAATCTTCGGAAAACAGGCGCCTTTTGTGCCGCCTCTCCGCCCTATTTCTGTGCTGCATGTGCAATAGCCACCGCGCCCGATTAAGGGAGAACTTCTTGGCTGCGTAAAGACTCACGAAATCCGTATCCGGCTCTTCCCAGTCTCCGCACATCGAGCAGTTGAAGGATACCTCATCGGCCAGAGGTCCGTTGATAACCGCCAGTATCCGTTCGGAAACATGCACCAAGTACCATCGTTGGAACAAGTCTCCTTCCCTGTCCCTCCCCTTCCGTTCTACCCACTTGAACTCAAGATCCATACCCTAGCCTCTCTCGCGCTGCGCGGCAGGAGCCCTTCTCCAGTTCCACAACTCCGTCTCCAGCCGGTGCTTGTCGATTCTGATGTGCAAAATCCCGTTCTGGATCTGAAAAAGCACCAAGGGGTCCATGGCCTGTGTTTCTGGGCACGCATCAGGTCTAGCCAAGTTGTGCTCCGCGTCCCCAATAAGTCCCAAACACCGTTCGATCACCAGGTCGTGTTCCGCGATTAGCGCCTCCAGCGCGGAATCTGGGTTCCATGTGTTGTCCATACCGCCATCTTACAACATCCCCCCGGAATCTCCTAGCCTCTCTTGCGCTGCGCCGCTCTTGCCTTCGAGAGAAGGATGGCTACGCGCTGCTTATTGGCTGCTTTCTTGCCTTTCTTCCGCCGGGTCTTCGCCAGCACTTTCGGCGGGTTGTGTTTCAGTTCATGGCCGGCCGCTTCAAGAGCTTCTTTGCTTGGCATTATTGGCTGCTTTCCTCCACCTTCGTAACGGTCGTCTTCACGACTCCCGGAGGTGTCCGTGTTTCAGTGACCGTCGTTGTCATCGTGGGCACCGGATCAGTGTGCAGCTTGGCGAAGAACGCGATCAGGCCACTGAAGAGAAATGTCAGGCCCATATTCTTTAACAGGGCGCTGGGATTCTGAAGGTTGAACTGTTGCGGCGCGATCACCATCGTGCTGAAGGCCGCACCGATGGCCCCTGAACCGCCGCCCAGGAATGCCGCGACCAAGCCCATTACCCAATTTCTCCAATCGAATCGTCCCATGGGATCTCCTTCCAGTTAGAATCCGCCGCTGCGTAGACCTTTTGCGCGTCGATTTTGTCTTGTTCTACACCGGCGCGGTCGAGGCTCCGGGAACAACGCTCCGAAAACCACCAAGATGAAAGCTGCAGCTACAAAACAAACGGCCATAATCGTCATAGTCACCTTCTGAACAACGCAAACACTGAGATGGCAATGGAGAGCACGGCCATTAGCATCGTAAGGATCAGACCAGCACTCCACTCCTTCGAATGACGCTCCTCTGTCAGCGCCTCCAAAGCGCGCTTGGTATGTTGGTCGATGGCATCGAACCTGACGTTGTAGAGCTTCTCGCGTTCATCGATGATCCGCTCGATGTAGTGCCGTAGAGAAATCTCGGGATCGTCCATCTACTCACTCCACCTCTCGAAGAGGTTCAATCGGGCCGTGGTTGATGCCGCACCGCGTCTCGACTGCTACTAGACGGCTCCCGTGATTTTCCAAACGGCGCGAGATGTGTTCCAATTTCCCGGCGGCTCGGGCCACAAAAAAAAGGATCACGGGAGTCAACAGCGGAAGCCATTTCAGTACGTTGTCCATAACCAAGATCGTCCCTTTACCATGGCAATGGCGAACCGGCAACGCTGGCCGCCGAATTGTACCACCCGTTTAGGGTGTTGTATGACCATCCCCGCCGCAACCTCCGACTGTAGTTGTCAACCGCCGCGCGGTCCTGCATCCGATACTCGCGGAACAGGCGCCTGTATTCCGCCTTCGCGCCGGTAATCAGGAAGCGAAAGTCCGATCCCGTCATGCGGCTGTCCTGCTTGTTCGCTTCCGCCCACTCGTAAGCCTTGCCCTTGACAAGTTCCATAACGCAGTCTTCTCCGACTTGCGTTGGGAGCGTATCGCTCGCGTTCACCAGATCGACACCCTTTCGGAGCCCGTACAGTTGGTACGTCAGCACGTATTGCGGAGGCCCCCACAATTCATGCATCAGGTAGCCCGGCGTCAGGCTGGCCGGGTTCTGATCGACCTGGTATGGAACGACGTGCGTTGGGATGAAGAACAGCGAGCGTTGCGGGTCCTGGAAGTCTAGCCATGCTCGCGTCTTATTTGTCGCCAACTCGTTGTAGTTGATGATGTCCCGGATGCTCAACCACTGCCAGAAGTCCAACATCGGAGAAGGGTAGTAGCATTGGCTGATCGAGTACGGGACGTTCGTGCCGGACGGCTCCTGGTAGATCCGGTCGAGCGTGAGCACCACAGCGCTTGGGTTGGTCGCATCCAGGCCCCAGATGTTGTAGACCGTCCCGATCCCAACTCGAAATTGCCGCTGGATTATTTGGCTGGGTGGCGAGAAGGCGACTGCATTTATCGCGGCTGAGGCCGCCGCATTGAACGTGACCGTGTTCTGCCCTTGCGTGACGGTCACTGTCCCGGCGTTGACGATTGCGGGCGAGGTCCAGTTGGCATCGAACAGGAGAAACGACCAGAGGCACTGGCGGCGTACATCGCGCCACGCTCGATTCACAAGCGTCTTCGCGAAGTCGGGGGCCAGCTTGGGCACGAGCCCGCAAGTCTCATCAACCATTGAGCCGAAAGACACGGAGCCTCCCGGCTGGTTAGATTCCGTTTACCGTCAAGCGGGCACCGACAGTGCTCATATTCGTGTTGTTCGCGACTTCCGTGCTGTTCGCCGCGGTGTAGGCTTGCACCGTTATGGACGAGTAGACGGGCGCATACGTTTCGTTGGAGTTCGCCGACCCGGTGGGAGGAAGCGCCTTGTACTGGTACGTTGAGTTGCTGCCGATTCCCAAAAAACTGAAGTGAGCGTCCTCGATCCCGACCATTCCGAGATCGCTGGCGTACAACTTGTCACCGCCAGCCAAGTAGTTGTTGTTGCCGAAGTAGTCGCCCTTCCATGTGATGCCGCCACGCGGGTTAGCGCGCGGGTAACCGGGAAGCGGAATCTTCAAGAGATTTGACATCGTTTCACCTTTCGGCGGCCAGAAGCCGTCCTTCCAACACTATACGCCAGTGTCGGGCGGTTTGGCTAGCCGGTCCTCTGTGGCCGTAATCAACTGGCCTACTTGCTTGAGCGCTTTTCGGCGTTCGCAGTATGGCAGGCTGATGTCATTGGCTTTATCGACTAGCGCGGCAACGCCAGGCCCCCCGTCTTTCACCGCTTGATCGATCAGCCAATCCGTCACCATGCATTTTTGCGCGCTGCGGATATACAGGAGCGGTGCCAGAATAGCATCGCCCTCAAGAGTGCATTCCGCGTCATACGTTTTTCCGCCCGCCGACTTCGCCGAGAGATGAACTCTGAGCACTGGAGCGCCGAACACCTCGGAAAACTTCGTTTTTATCGTCATGGGAGTTTTTCGATCTTCAGAGACCCCTCGACGCCCTTGTCAATCAGTTCCCCTGCCATCCGAAGGGTTCGGGAGAGGACTGCCCCGTTCCCCCTGATGCTCATGGAGTGGCCCTCGTGCATGATTTGTACGGACACCTCCCCAGTGTTGTCTTGGTGGTGACAAACCACCACATGCCCCAGTAAGGTCCCTTGCGTCCCGTCTGGGAGTACGAGCCGTTGGTTATCCATATTGCTCCTTATATAACCGTCTTTGCTAGTTCATCCGCCCATTCCTTCAGCCCCGGTGCATTCCCGTTGAAGTGGAGGAACATCGGGTAGCTCCCCGTCACCGTATTGAACGCCTTCCCATCGCGCATCTTGATGAGGTGCGCGTGCGGCCCGTACATGCTCTGAAATATCCGGCATTCCAAGTCCAGCGTGAAGGCGGCGCCATCCTGGTACATGAGGTGTAGCAACTCCTGGGAAGTTCCGCCGGCCGTCTCCTGCCCTTGGTCCCAGCGCCACATCATCGCCTCCCACATGGCGATCAGTTGCTCACGCCGTCCGCAGTACTGCCCGCCGTTGATTGCGAACCAGCGGTGTCTCCCCGCCAGATGGGCGTACGCTTTTTCCCACGGGCCTTTCGGCCAGACCCACCATTCGACGCTCATGATGAGATCCGGGGCAGAGTCGATAAGCACTTTCAACTCTTCTGGGTTCCACCGGCTGATGATTGTATCGAAGGTGTCCGTAGCAACGACGTATTTCTCTTCGCGCGCCTTGAGCCATTCAATCGTCGAACGCAAATCCTCCATGCCGTGATGGGGCTCTCCCACCCCGAGCACTTGAAGGTTTGTCCCAAGCCGTGCCGCGGAATTACGGAGCGCCGCCCATCTTCCGTAGTCATCGGTATGCGCCCCACCAACCACCAGGATGCTCACCGAAGGCCCCATCCCAGACCGCACGCGCCGACAATGCGCCCGTCCTTCGTCCGCATCACTGGGTTGCCGAAACCGTCATGAATCAGTTCGCCTTCATCCGCAAACGCCGGCTGTCCGTTTGGAGTCGAGAGCACGGCCTTCATCTGGCGCACCTTTTGCTCATTCGAGATGTCGTACTGGTGCCACATAAACGGGTTCCCGCCGGTGCCATCCGGCCGCCGGAAGCCGAGTTTCCCGCAAATCTCGGACAGCGTTGTCGCCTTGAGGCCGTAGCGAGCGATGTTCCGCGACAGCACGTAATCGTCGATCAAGTGCTCAGGCTGACAGCAGCCCGAGTGACGCTCTGCAATTGTAATGTGAATGTTCTCCAGCGCCGTTTCGAGCGACAGGTCTTCGAGTGGATGCCATAGGTCCAGGCACCAGTCGGACGCGATGGCACACCAGTTGCAACTCCCGATATGCCGTCCGTCGCGCCGGAAGTAGTTATCGTACGCCCATCGGATGCCCGCGAAGTCCTTACCGTTGTGGCAAACCGTATCCTTGCTCAAGTGGTCCGTGGGGTCGAACATCTCCGGCGAGATCAGCGTGTCCGCGTCGAAAAACAAATTCCAGTCTGCCCCCGTTTCCCTGGCGAGATCGCCAACCTGCAATTTTTCGTACGTGACCGGCATTGCGGTGAACCGCCGCTTCGAGATCACAAAGAAGTCGGCACCGATTTTCTTGGCGTACGCCTCCATCAGCGGGAACGTGAGGGATGTGATTTCTGGGCAGTAGTTGTTGATGCAGAGGGTGTAGATCGTTTTTTTCAGGTTCGCCATAGTGCCAATGGTAGCGCGAGGGTTAGAACATTGCAACTACCACTGCCGCTTTATGCGGGCGATGACCCTGCGGAAATACCGGGAGACTCTGCGGTGGAGAGGGTAGGCTTCGGGGTAGCGCGCGATACAGTAGTCAACGCCGTACCGATCTTCAACCCGCTTGCGCGCTTCGGGGTCTGCTGCAATGGCTCGGGCTGCGAACAAGCGGCCCTTCTCCATTGCTATCGGATCGTCGAAACTTGAGGGTCTGACTGGGGGGCCGGGGATGGATGCCATGCCCCCCATCATACCGCTGGCCAAGGAGGATTACCAGCGGTATGTTCGGCTCAGGCCGATGTCCACCAGGGAGTAGTTCCCGGCGGACGGGAGGGTCTCAGCCGGACCTACATAGCGCACCATGGCTTGATCGATTTGGGTGTACGGGAGCGTAGCGGCGTTGTTCCCGCTCGCCGCGTAGTTCGCGCCCACCAACACGTTGAACAGGCCGACGCTGGCGTTCGAGTTCGCTGAGGACTGAGCCGCCAGGTACACGCCGCACCCGATTGCCGGCGTGCCGGTCAGCCCGGTTCCGAATGTCGAAGTCCCGTTATTGCCGGCAAACTGGACGGTACACTTGCCGGATTCCTGGATGACCCATGAATTCCCAGCGCCCGGGTAGTTGATGAAGACGCCTGCAAACAGCGCCACGCCGATGTTGGCCGCCTCGTCGGATGTGACCTGGTACCTCATGTCCGTTTGCGGAGTGCTCACGTTGTTCGCGTTGCCGGGCGAAGCCGCGAGATCCCAGAACGCCGCGCGGCCGCGTTGCGGTACCGACGTGGAGTTTGGGTTCGTCCGCACGTATCGGTAGGTCCCCGTGTAGAGGTTACCAACAGAAGTGTTGGAGAGCGCCAGGGCGTCGGAAGGGCTCAGGATGAACCGATCCCCCGGAAGATTCGCGTCCCCTTGGGATGCAACGAACGGGGCTCCGGCCAGCGATCCGCCGACGACGGAATCTCCCGAGTTGTTCGAGTTCAGGTACTTTCCGTTGCTCAGATACGGAAAGGCTTGTTTTGAAAATCGTCCGCCTGCCATATTGCCTCCTATTGGCCGAACCCGACAATCTGCCAGTTGTCACGCGGCGAAGGCGTGTAGCAGTTCAGGGCATTCTGGTAGAACATCACTATCATGTCCGCGTTCGACTGCGAATAGACCGGAACGCCGAAGTGGTGGTTGTAGCGCGGACTGGCCGCTGGCCGAAGCTTCCAATCCTGCAACCGGAGTAGGAACAGCGGCTCACCGGGCTTGCAGGACGTGCTGGCCGGATAGCCCGAGGCCGAGGATACCGTTGCCGGTGTGGTGAAGGGCGAAAGCGCGAGAGACATGCTCTGGGACAACCCGGTGGGCAGCAGAGCACCGAACTTCGTGGACGGTGCCAGCTTGTCCACGTGGATGAACATTTCCAGGATCTTCACGCCGGTCATACCGATACGCGCGTCGTTCTCCTTGCTGGCCGACATAGTCTCTTCGACGAAGGACTGCTGCGGTTGGATGCGCTTCAGCAGTTGGCCGAAGACCGCTTTGTTGCCGAGAGCGGTATCGGGCGGTTGGACGCACGCCAAATAGCCATCCAGGACCGTGGCGTAGTTGGTCGGGCCTACGTTTCCCGCTTGATCGCCGGCCCAGTACACGCCGGAGTTGATCGTCGAACTCACCGCGCCGTTGCGGAGTTGGTTGCCGTAGCTGGTGTAGACGTTTCCCAGGAAACCGGGGTCCACACCGTTGGAAAGGGCTTCATCCGCGCCGTTGATGTAGATCGACCGGTCCTGCAACACCGCGGTCGATGCTGCTTGCCCGTGGTAGTAGAAGTCGATGTTTATGTCCGTGGCGTACGATTCGACCGCGTTCTTCATGTACGCATCGTACGTGCTCACCGCAGCGGCCGGCCCGGTGTTGATGACTTCGGTCTGCCACTCGTTGATCGGAATGTCGTAGGTGTACTCGCGGGGGGTGAAGGACAGCGCAGCCAAAATCTGCTGCTGAACGACCGTACGATCGGCTCCGGGAGTCGAGGCGCCGCCGTTGACCCGGTTGTACTGGAAGACTTCCTGCATGAACAGGCCGCCAGTGAACGGATCGTTTTGAGCGTAGTGGCGCATGATGCGCTGAAACGCGCCTTTAGCGAAGAAGTTGTCGTAAACGACATCCCTCTCCATTTCGGCGAGAGTTGTTGCTGAAATTTGGTCAAATGTCGGATCTGCGGACATCGTTTACTCCTTTGGGCCTACTGCACCGGCCCCTTCATCTGGGTCTCCACTGCTCGGGCAATGCGCCTTGCAGCCCGATCTTGCTCCGTTCCGTCCTCCCAAGGCATCTTGTCCGTGCCGGGCCGCTTCGGGATGAAGGGGGTGTGGGACGGCAATGCCGTACGCATCATCGGGTTTCCGTACTGGGCCGCCATCTCGGCACGGGTTCGTTCCACCGCTTCCGCGGCGATCTTGTCATCGTGCTCTTTCTGTTTCGCGGCGGCCATCGCACTCCGCTTTCCCGGGAAGTCGAACTTCTCCGCGACAAACTGATCGAGCGGTTTCCGGGTTCCCTTGCACTCTTCGCGAAGCGCCTGCATCCCGCGCATCTGCTGCCCGTTGACCACCGCCTCGTACTCGAAGAGGGACTTGCCCCCGGTGAGATAGGAGTACTCGGCTGCGATGTCGTGGGCCATCGTGATCGCGCGTCCCTCCAAGTCCGAGAACTGGCCGTACGACTGCTGGAGGTCTGCCTTCGTCACGTACTCGGCCGTCTTGGCATCCTTCTCGACTGCGGCGGCGGCGGCGGCGACTTTGGCTTCGGCCTCCTCTGGGAGATAGTTGTACTCTCTGGCGATCTTTAGTTGGGCTTGGGCTTGGGCCAGCTTTTGCATCAGGTCTTGAGACTTCCGCTCTTCAGCGGTAAGACGCGGCTGCCACTCCTGGTCGAGTCTCATCTGCCACTGAGAATCGCGGTCCTTCAGCGTTTCAACTTCGGTCGAGATGGCGGCGTACTTCGTCTCCATCGATTCGCGGAACCTCTCGTTTTCGAGCAACGGCTTGACTGCATTTAAGTCCGCGTCCGTCCATCCTTGCGACTTAAGAATCTCTTCAAGTTTCATATTCCATCCCTCACACTGGCGGGGCCACCGGCTCCGGGGCGGGCTGTGACTGCGCGAGCTTACTTTGCAGCCGGGCTAATGCGTTGTGGATCTCGCGCACTTCCGACAAGGCAGCCGGGTACTTCATTCCCAGCCTCCGCGCCTTTTCAGCGATGTCGCGTACCCAAAGAACCGCTTCGGCGTTCGCATCGGGTTGTGGCGGCTGGGCGGAGATGAAGCCGCCGCCAGCGCCGGGGCCTTGCGGTTGAGGACGGGCTTCAGAGCCGGGGGCCGTCAATGGTCCGCTCGGGGACATGTTAGCCGATGTCGCCTTTCTTCTTGGAGCCGTACTTGTCGCCTCTCAGCTTCAAGCCAGGCTTTCCGTTGCCGCCCATTTTCTTTTTCGATCTGCTCTTCATGATTGGCTCCTGTTTTGAAAACTGCGGGGCGGCCGGTCGGTAGGACGCCCCTTTACTGCCGGTTGACCCTTTCACTCGGGGAGTGGACGCCTTTCAGCACCGCTCGTTTCCGGGATCAAGGGGTGGACTAGCGCTTTCTGCCGCGCTTCTTGTTGTGCTTTTTGCCGCCGTGCTTGGGTCCCTTCTTGAAGGCGACCGGGCCGAAACCGAACATATGGGCATTGCTCCTTTCCCCCGGACACAAAAAAAGGCCCAAGCAAAACCCTTTCGAGTCTTGCTTGGGCCTTTTCCGGTAACCGCGAGCCGATCTGCGCTGGCTACGCTAATCCAGGATGATTCCCAAACACCGTACCGTCACCACGTATACACCAGATCGAAAAGCGTTGTCAAGTGCCGAGTTTCCCGCGCTCCTCCGCAACGGCGTGCTGTATCGTCCCGCCGGGGCCGACGTGGATAAGCACGGACCCGAAGAAGCGCTCCGCCTTCAGGATATTCCCAATTTGCGCGATGTCTTCCCACGAGCGTACCTCGAATGTCCTCCGGCGGACAATCTCCTGCTGCTCATTGATGGGAGTTGGGGTCCAGGTGGCACTGAGCCTCATCAGCTTTCTTTCACTATCGTGCGGGTCCCGCCGTCCTTCTGTGCCATTTGCGGCGCGGCCTGCCCGGAAGGTGGACGGCCGCCTTTTGACGTGCTCCCGCTTTGCTTCGATCCCGGCGCTCCACCCATCAGACCTTGCTCGATACCGAGAGTCTGAATGATCTTCTGCATCCTCGCGGCGAAGATCACTTCCTCTTCCTTCTCCGCTCGGAACCGGGCCTGTTCGGTGTTGCCTTCCGGCTTTTCCACGTTCGGGATGTCGCAGGACTCCATGATGGTGGCTCCACTGATCTGGATGCCGCGCTGGCGCAACTGGAGCAATAGCAGCCGGTGCGTCATTTGGGTGTATTCGTGTGCTGAGTGGGGTGTTATCCAGCACCGAACTTGACCCATGAACCACTTAGACCGCTGCATCTGTGTGTACATCGACGGCTTGACTTCTTCGTTTTCGCCGTGAATCACTTCGCTCGGAAGATGCGACGGGATGATGGAACTCGGGTTGTAATCGAATACCTGAAGAGATAGCCCATCCGGACCGAGGTACTGCATGAGCCGAGAAGTGTCCATGTACTGCAAGACCAACCACCCAACCTGCGACCCTACCTGACCAAGCCCCTCCTCCATCGACCGGGAGATGTCCTTCACGATTGGTCCCTGCGCTGAAATCAGAGCTTCAAGTTGGTCCATTCCCTTGCCGAGTGCGCGCGCCTTCCCGAGTTCCAGGATGTCGCGAGTCTGGAACAGGTAGTCCAATTCCTCCGTCAAGTATTTGAGGACTTCGAGTTCCTCGGCGTGTATTCGGTAGACTTCCGCCGGGACTGCTGGCTCCAGCGGGTTATCGACCGCATCGCCGTCGTACCCGATGCGCGTATTTGGCTGAAACGGATCGAAGTCCTCGGCTTCCTTAGGGTTTACTCCGTTGATGTTGTACTTCAGCGGAAGGCCCTGAATCGCACGCACTTTGTTGACGCATCCGCGGCCGATCTCATCGATGGACTTTTGCAGTTCCCACCCGTCTCCGATAAGCGAGAAGCCCATCGGCTCCCAGGGCCACTTGTCGAGAGAGAACGGGATCAAGTCCAATTTCCCATGCCAGTTGAACGCCGGGCCGTCGTACGGGATGCAGTCCTCAGTCGAGATGATGAGGCGCCGCTGGGGGTAGATCCGCGCATCCAACTCATTCGCCTTGCGCGGCTTTCCATCGGTTCCGGGGATTTCTTCGCCGTAGGACGGCACTTCGTAATACCAGGACGCCCCCGGCTCGCCCATCGCCATGCGATGCCCCGAGGTGTTGATGCTGCAATCGTTGATGGTTGTCCAGCGCATTTGCACGTACTGATCCGAGAGCCTATCTTCCTGCTTACGTCGGAACCATGACGTAACGCGCTTCCATGCGTTCTGTTCGCCGGCCTTCCGTGCTTCCGCGGCATACCAGTATTTGCATTGGTCTGGTCGGATGCGGTCCTGATAGAGCGGGAAACGCCAGTGGCCCTCGTAGATTGGAGTTTCGTCCAGCAGCGTCACCGAGTACGCGCGCTGGTAGTCCCCATCGGCGGGAAGTTGCACTGGTAGAACGCAGGGCTGGCCGTACGTCAACAGTTCGATGGTTCCGTGGCCTTGAAGGTCGCGTCTCCACACGGGACGAATCCAGCCGGTCCCCGTTGCCGCCGCATACGCCAACACTTCTTTGATAGCTTGGTCCCAGTACCCCTCCAGGTACAGCGCCCAGACGGTTTTGTTCATCGCTAGGGCGTAGTCCTTGAACGCCTCGCCCGCGTTGTATCCCCAGAGTGGCCGGATGTTCGCGAGACCGGAGATCATTGTGCGGACGTTCGTTTTTAGCCGATGCCCCGAAAGGTGAGAGCGGTAGCTGAGTAGGGTGTTCTCCGTGTCCAGGCCACTTAACACGTCCAGGGATTTGCGCCAATCTCGGAAGCCGCGCTGAGATTCAGTCCATGCCGCTCCCTGCTCGACCGTCTCCCGAAGCCACCCAAGGCGGTACTTCTCGCTGGTTTCGGCTCCTGGTGCTTGCCACTCTTTCGGTACACCGGCGTCAAACATTGCGTGCCTCCCTCAGTTCCCTATAGTACGCCCTGCAACGAGGGCAGTAAATGAGCACTGGATAGCGCCATGTAAATTTGACCCGGTGGCAGCGCCAACAGGTCACGCGAATCCGCGTCGTGCAGAGCCACCACTTGAACCGGTTAAGCACTCGGCACCTCCACTACTTCGGAACTTCTATACCTACAATCAGAGCGCCATCGTGAGGACGAGGGATACTGTACATCTTCCGGTGGAGGTAGAAGTCCGATGTTTCCCCTGTGATGTCTTGGAGCCGACGTTCCAGTACTTCAATGCGTGCTTGCTCCGGCACGTCAAGCCACCGTCTGAGCCACTTGCGGATCATATCCTGTCCTCGATTTTGGTTGTGGAGTCGTTCTCTCGCGCCCAGAGGTAATAGTTGTGCTCGGTGAGGCGCTGCGCGTATTGATCGCGCTTTTTATCGTCTCGGAGGTTGAGCCAGGCTTGAATGAAAGCCCGCTCGTAGGGGCTGGTGGAAGACGACTGCATGATCTGCCGGAGCCGAGAGCCTGTGTCGCTGAATAGGCGCTCGCGCTGCTCTTGGTTGAGAGACCCTTCTTTTTCGATGCGCCGCTCCTCTTGCGCGATCAAGCGCTTCTGGAGCCGGTCCACGTCGGCCAGGGTTTCGGTTTCGTTCCAGTTCCACCCTTCCAACTTGTACTTAAGTTCGTAGACTTTGCGGGCCTGCTCCGGGTGGCCTTCATCGAATCCGGCCAAGAGGATCGGGTCCTCGGGTCCTCGGGTGAAGTAGATCACCGGGCGGAGAGTCCCACGGGCCATACCTGTGCGATCACTCATGCTTGGGATTCTACCGCATGAGGCAGGGGGATTACAACTACGTCCTGAGCGTAGCCTGCACCGGCTCCCCGGTGATGAAGGCCATGTAACGGGGGGGGGCTGTCAAGAACTTTTTCGGCGCGCTCCGATTATCACAACATCGGAATCTAGCGTTGAAAACAGAACATCCTGGGAAAGCCGTCTGGCGGTCATGGCGACGTAATTCGCATTCAGCTCGATGCCGATAGCCCGGCGTCCTTGCTCTTTGGCAACCAGGGCCGTTGTTCCAGCTCCGCTGAATGGGTCCAGGACAAGTCCGCCGGCCGGGCACCCGGCCAGAACACACGGCAGGATCAACGCAGGCGGGAACGTGGCGAAGTGAGCTTCTGGAAACGGGTCGCCGTTGATGGTCCAGACATCGCGTTTATTCCTGGTTTCCGTGACTGTGACGAAAGCAGCAGTACCGTTTCCCGACGCTGACACGTTGGCTCCGGTGGCTTGGCCTCTCGAAAGCGACTTCTCACCTAGCGATACGTTTTTGCCGGCGTAGGTGGATCGCTCCGCTATTGCCGCAGCGTCGTACCAATATCGCTCGGACTTTGCCAGCAGGAAGATGTACTCATGGCTCCGCGTTGGCCTGTCTGTGACACTCTCCGGCATCGGAGCAGGTTTAGCCCAGATGATGTCTGAACGCAACCACCAACCCGCTTCCTGAAGCGCGAATGCAACTCGCCATGGGATGCCAACCAGGTCTTTCGGCTTCAGTCCGTCGGGCACCGCACGCTGGCTAAATTTCTCTCCTTTGAACTTCTGCCCGCCTGTGAACCCGTCCACCCCGTTGCGCTCAGCATCCGCACGCCCGATCGTTCCGCCGCTATAGGAGTCTCCCAAGTTCAACCACAGCGTCCCGTCATCCCGCAGCACCCGCCGCACCTCGCGGAAGACATCAACCAACCGGTCCACATAAGCCTCGGGAGTCGGCTCGAGTCCAATCTGAAAATCAATCCGGCGTGCGCCACACTTACGACAAGTGCCATGGAACTGCTGCAACCCAACCGAAGTATCCCGATCTGATCCGCCGCCGTTTATCGGCGACGCTGGACCATCGCCGCATCTACGCGGCTGAAGATGATCGCACTCTGTGTCACCACCATCCCACATCGCCGTACCGTAATCTCGCAGTCCCCAGTATGGAGGACTGGTAACGCAGCAG
>Ga0116130_1000474_pt1 | contig 25178 bp, 32 predicted proteins | sample June2015DPH_17_5_FD_89733 | JGI IMG/M metagenome (GOLD analysis project Ga0116130, IMG submission 89733) | Peatland microbial communities from SPRUCE experiment site at the Marcell Experimental Forest, Minnesota, USA - June2015DPH_17_40 | ecosystem: Environmental > Terrestrial > Soil > Wetlands...
AAACGCTGCTTGTCCACTCCCAGCAGCTTATCAGACGTCATCCAGGCAATGTCCTGGTGCTTCTTCTGAATCCATTCGGCGGAACTGGACTGCGTGATCATGGTCAGCTTCATGCTATGCAGGGCAAACAGTGGCCGCACCACCCGGATAATGGCGTCAATATTCTTATTGCCATTCATTCTGCCTGCTACAGCCATGCGTAGCGGCACATTCGGATGCGTTAAGCGGTGAGCCACAGTTTCAGGTGTCATCCGGTGGCTAACTAACATATTGCTGATTCCATCTCCCAGAACCAGGCCTTTCTTATCAACTGCCGACACCAACGTCGGAGCCAGAAACTTCTTGCAGACTGACAGCCCCAACTGTTTCTCCCGGGGCGTCGAGAAGACGATCCTATCTACCATGGCATAGGCAAAAGCCTCATCCCGCTGCAAGGCATCATTCAGGACATCGTGCGTATCCAACCCCACCTTCAGGACATCCAGAATCACCGGAACTGCATGCCTGAGCAGGCGCAGATCCCAACCTGCCGTCACCAAACCATGCACCCCCTGCTTGCGATTCGTAAATACGAAATCTATTGGCGTATTACAGACTCCAGGCAGGAACTTGGTCAACACCTCCGAGCCTGGTCCAAATCTGGAACTATTATGCCTCGGGTCAACCCGATGATCTGAAAACATCACCTGCATGAACGGCGGAGGCTGGAACGTCTGAAACTCTTTGGCTTCCTCAAAAGCCTTATCTACGTACAGAATCGACTTGACTCCGTACTTCTTCCCCATGTAGATCAGCGGCTCCACTATCTCAATAAAGCCGCTATCTCCCAGAATGCTTATGATGGCTACGTACGGAATCCCCAGAGCTATCATGGCGCCACCACCAGCTCCTCTCCAGCATCGTCAGTCTTGAACGTGCAGCCAAAAGCTGACAGCACCGCCCTAATCTGGGGCCACACCTGCCCGAGCTTCTTGGCCTCCATCGACTGTGAGCAGCTTGCAATCGCTTGCAAAGCCTCCTGCTTGCTGCCTATCGGCTTCAGCTTGGCAATGGCAGTATCGATCACGCCGGTCATAAAATGCTTGCTGCAACGGGCCAGCGTCTCCTCATTCCGTTTCCGCAGGCAGTCACTCAGAATCGACGACCACTGCATACCAAGCGATTCAGCCGAATAAATGCGGCGAGTATGCTCCACCGCCTGCTTACCTATCTCCTTCGCCTTCTTCGGATCACTGGCGCAGAAGTGCATAGCCTGGGCAAACTCCGTCTCACCCTGGCAGTAAAACGGGTAATCTTCCGGAAAGCGGCCTTTATTCCACGGCTTCCACATGACAATCGGCGTCATCCCGGAAACAATGGCCTCAGTCGTGGCCAGCCCCGTGCCTTCATACTCGATATAACACAGGGCAAAATCACCAAACTGGAGCTGCTTCAGGAACTCCTCTCGCCCACAGTTATAGACAACCTCAGAAAACTTCTCCTTTCCAACCAGCCAGTCAGGGACATCTGCATTCTGCGTCGTCAGAAGCAGTTTACATTTCTTCCCCATCGACACCAGCTGCGTAGTCATTGCGGCTAACGCCGGCAGATGACGCTTAGCCTCAAACGTGCCTCCATGGAAAAAATTACAGCGGCCACCCGGGCGTTTGTGCCGGGGGACATTTTCAATCGACAGAGTCGGTAGGACAGCCTCAATCTCCAGATCTCGCAGGACGGAAGGCGAGAACCAGCGCCGTGCCATCTGCTTCGCCAGGGTAGCATCAGCATGCGTCAGCACCAGCGTCTTCGTGCTCGCCAGCATGCTGGCCGCAATCGTTTGCTGACCTATCTCCGCCTGCAGCTTGAACAGGCTGGGATCAAGACCAGTCTCCGTCAGCAGATTAACCACGGCCGGCAGGCCTACCTTGGGCAGCATGTAATGGTACTTCGACGTGTACTCCGCCTGCATCCTGATCACCGACTGAGCCGTGTAGTACTGGCTGATCACGACGTCAAAGGACAAAAAATTTTTATCTGCAAACAGCTTGAAGCAGCCAGGTCCGAACCACGGATGGTCGATAGCGCAGAAGCCATCTTTCACCTGCGAACGATCCATGCCGGCAGGAGCCAGAATCGGCAGCACCTTCACCCGGTCGAGATCTGCAAAATCTGCCTCGTCCCACTGCATATACTCCTTCGTGCAGGGCACTCCAAAGAACCAGTTGACATCATCCCGCTGCAGATTCACCACCCGCACCATATCCCGCAGCATATTCACCACGCTAATGCCGGTGAACTTGCGGGCTGAGTACATCATCGACAGGAGCAGAACATTCATCTCCACTTCCCTTTATTCAGAACATCGACGACGGTCTCAGCAATATACGCGGCATCCTCAGACGACAGGGTCGGATAGATCGGGAGGCAGAGGTGTGACATGCAGTAACTGAGGGCTTCGAATGGCGCAGCAATGGCTGGCTGATAGGGAAGGATGAACCTGTGCAGCGCCTTATGCAGGGACACCGGCAGCGAATTGCATTTGGCTTGCAGGATCACCAGGCGCTCCCTCAACAGAGCATACAGTTCATGATTCTGCTCTCTCGACAGCAGCCCATCCACCATGACGATATAGCGGTACAGATTCGGGCGAAGCTCATTACACTTCACAATCAGGCGGTCTACCTGAGCCTCTCCAAACCGCGAGCCAGATGGCAGGAAATACTCATCGTAGATCTGCTCCACCCGGTGGCGCTCGTCATAGATCTTAGCATAATTCTTCCACAGCGTCAGACCTATCGCCGCCTGGAACTCTGTCATGCGCCAATTATACCCTACCATGTCCGAGTCGGCAAAAACAGGATCGGCACCTGGACCCCAGGTCTTGCCGTAATTTCGATACGTGCGCAGCCAATGAGCAGCGTCATCGTCATCCGTCAGGATCATCCCACCCTCGCCGCTGTGCACCATCTTGGTGGCATAGAACGAATACGTCGCCAGATCTCCATAATGCCCCACCATTTCCCCGGTCGAATACTTGGCACCATGACAGTGCGCAGCATCTTCGATCACCGGAATCCCTTGATCCTGACAGAAAATCAGGCATTCAAGCGTATCTCTACCCACGGTGCCGGCATTATACACGGACATGTACGCTGCAATCGGCGTGCGGGAGCGTTTGCACCAATCTACGGCGGTCTGCAGCTGCTCCAGGGTCGGCAGGGTGCCGTTGCTGATCGTAATCGGAATAGTCAGCACCCTTCCTGACAGCCTGGCTACTACATTGGCACAGCCGAAGAACGCCGAATCGGGCATCAGCACGGCACCGATCAGCTGGTGAACTCCAATCGTCGTGCCAGTCTTGAAATTCAGCCAGCACAGGGCAGCCTCCAGGGCAGACGTGTCGCTGTTCACGGCAATGCCATGCTTGCGCCCATGCGAGGCTGCAAACGTCTTCTCAAACTGCTCCGTATACTCCCCAAGGACGAACATCCCGGACTGCAGCACCTTCTTCAGATGCAGCAGGATCTCGTCTTCAAACATCGGGGTGGCTACCCGGTACGGCGGAATCGGAGCTTGCGGGACATACTTTTTTGGCATAACGGCTCCTATTTGGCAGGCTTGGGCTCTTCGTCAGGGCCCACTGTACTAACCGCTCCAGCTCCGGCTGCAGCTGGGGCCACAGATCTTCTTTGGCAGCTCGGTAATTCCAGTTCTCCAGACTATTCAGTTCCGACCTGACATTTATCTGCCACCACATCTCTTCGAAGCAGGAAGGCAACGGCCTCAGAGCATACGGCACCTGGCGGCGTAATTCTGGCGGCACAAAGGCTGATTCAAGCAAAAACCAAATCAGGTCAAGTTCTTCTTTACTCTTCAGCCTGAACTTATCTCCCTGCTTATTGAACACTGCAGACATCGCCATCTTGCCTGCCACCGTATGCATATCAAAGACAAACCAGGGCAGATCAACGGTTCTGGGCTGCCGTGATCCAGCCTTATCGAGCCAGCGAATGAAACCTTGCTGGATCTGCTCCTGGACTTCTTCCTCATCCAGGCCACGGGACGCCAGCATGACCTGGGACGACAGCATGACCCACTTATCGCCCAGCATGCCTCCTTGCAGCGCCCGATTTGCAAGCGCTTGCATTGCTCCCAGCGTGTACGAGTTCACGCCGGCAGATTCCGCCAGCGTATCCTTGGCATTCATGATTATCGAGTCAGGGGCATTCCCAGCAAGCTTCCGCAACTCCTTGAACTGGCGGAACTCCGGATGATTCTTCTCCTCTCCCGACAGCCTCAATAAATGCGTCCCTTCAAAGGCAGAGGCATCTTTATTCTTTACGACCAGCGTCAGCTGATAGACAAACCTCCGCCAATCTTTCTCCTCTTGCGATTCGGAATTCTGCAGCTTGGCCAGTTCACCTGCCATAAACCAGCAGTCTTCTCCTACAATCGCTGGAAGGCGCCATTTCAGCCAGCTGCGTTGCGTCTTATCAGGCCAGAGAATATCGAAACAGGTCTTCGCCAGGTCCAGGTCGCCTCGACGGACAGCTTTCTGGATTCCTGACCTGCTGCCGTAAAGCAGGGTCTGATCGTCCACCGGCACCTCCTAAAAGCGCTCGGGGAGCAGAGCCTCCTTGAAACGGGGCGGCTCCAACTTGGCCTCTGCTCCCTTCACGCCGATCGAATCAAGTGGCAGTCGAATCGAGCCCCAGGAGCGTGTTGATATCTTGCTCCCGCTCCTGGCCCTTGGCTGCAGCCACGTCTTCCTCAGGAGGCTCCGGCGCCTCGGTCTCGCCGTTCCCCTTCTTGGCCTTGCGGGCCTTGCCCTTCTTCTCGGCCTTCTCCAGCACCTTCTCGGTCTCTGCAGTAGCAGCTTCTTCCGCTGCCACCTCCGGAGCGACCTTGGGCTTGTACGTGATATCTACCCCGTAGGCCGACTCCAGGAACTTGATGCGATCGTCCAGGCTGGTGCGGGTCGGGCTCACACCCTTCATCTCCAGCCAGTCCTGGCAGATCATCTCCAGGGCAACCACCGGGCTTTCGGATTCGCACAGTTTCTTGCACTCTTCCAGCGCCTCGGAGACCACGTTGTGCTCGCTTTCTCCCATCCTGAACGTCATGGTGACAATGTGAGGGATCGTTCCGCGTGCCGAGGCGTCCTGGACACGGCTGATCTTGACCGCTTCCGTCAGATCACGGGTGGTCATTTTCTCCGCCTTGTCCATCCAATCCTTGGCGTTCTCCTTCGTCATGACGCTGGCGATATCCTTCATCTTCGACCAGCCAAGCTTCGCCACCTTGGCCGGACTCAAATTCAAGGACTTCACCTTATCCCAGATATCCACCAGGTACATCGCCTTCCTGTACTGGATATCCAGTTCGGCCTCGCAGTACTCCCTGAAATCCTTGAACTGCCACTCCTGGTAAAAATCCTTGTGGTACGCCTCGGAGAGCAGCTTGGCCAGCCTGAGGTAATTCTCCTCAATCAGCTTGTTGGCCTCTAAGATCTCCTGGCGTACCTGCTCCGACCGCGGGACGGCCTTGGTGGACGAACCTACTTCCGCCTCACCCCCCACCTTCTGCTCCATCTTCTGGCCTTTCGCCATCAGGACTTACCTCCTTTGGTACTTCTGATTTTTCTGACACCAGCGCCTTCCTGCAGCGCCGGTTTCTCGCCACCCGAGACCAGTCTCGCCCGGGTTGACACCCACTCCCGGATTGACTTCAACTCCTCCACGTCCCGCTGTGCTTGCGGAATCGTGTCCTTGATCGCCTTCAGGACATGGCGATCCGAGACTTCGGCATCTTCATCAAAGGCTGCAAACATACCATCTTCGATAACACCTTCGATCTCGGCTCCAACGAACTCCTCGCTGTTCTGGGCAAACAGCTTCAAGTTGAACTTCTTGGGATCGCGTCTCCGCTTGCGCAGATGGATTCGGAAAATCTCCTCCCGCTCCATCTCATTCGGAAGATCCGTGGCCCAGACCTCGTCCAGGCGCCCCTTCCGATACACCATCGCCGGCAGGGTCGCCACGTTGTTAGCCGTGGCAATCAAGACCACGGGCTTTTTCGTCTCCTGCCGCCATGTCAGGATCGTTGACACCACCCTGGCGGTTACACCTGAATCCAGCTCTCCAGAACCTGCCATACCAGCCATCCCCTTCTCGATCTCATCAATCCAGAGGACTACTGGGCTCACAGCTTCGGTAACTTGGAGCGCCTGGCGGATTGCAGACTCAGATTCACCCACCAGCGACCGGAACACCTTGCCCATATCCATTCGCAGCAGTGGCAACTGCAGATAGCTGGCAACGGCTTTTGCGGTCAGCGACTTACCAGTACCAGCAGGGCCTACGATCAGAACTCCCTTCGGGTAGGACAGCCCATACGTCCTGGCCTCCTCGGTGAAAACACGCTGTCTCTTTCGGAACCATTCTTTCAGAGCAGCATTCCCACCGAGATCGTCCATAGTCTCGCCTGACGAGAAAAACTCCAAGACGTCTGACTTGCGGACTTCCTGCTCCTTCTGGGCCTGGATAATGCGGGGATCGATCGTTTCCGCCGTTGCAAACGACAGGGCAATCGAATTCTCCGCACTAAGCATATCCAGACCAATGGCAGCATTGGCAGCCGCCCTGATCAGCGACTTTCGGTCTTCCTCTTTTGCGGGGAGCTTCAGATCTTCTTTGTACGCCCTGGTCAGCTTCGTGAACTCCTGCTCCAACGTCGTACGGTCAGGGAGCGGCATGTCCACGAAGGTCACGAGGTTTCTCAATTCGGGTGGCAGGTCAATGTGGGGCCCCACCAACATAACGTGCGACCCCTTCTGCTTTGCAGAGTAAATGGTGTCAACCATGTGCTGAATGACCTGGTAATTCGCCATGAACTGCCTGCAATTATGAAACAGGCCGACGATGGCTTCCGTCGACTGCTCCACATGCTGCAACCCCTGAATAAAATCCTTACCATGTTCCCGCTCCGGGATGGTGCCATCAGCCCGGCCTACCATGAAGCCTGTCGTCACCTTCCAGATACCGAACTTAATATCCGGCATCTTCAGCTGCATAAGGACTTCACGCACCCGGACCTCCGCCACTTGCGGCTCCACCGTCCGCAGGAACAGAGCAGGATACCCGGCCAAGATATACTCTCGCAGCCCGGGGTCCTTACCCGCCTCTATCGCCACTCGGTTTCCTCCTTGTGAGATTAGATGATAAATTATAGAATAGGTAAAAATTTTTGTCAAGAAAAATTACGCAGTCGCTGCTTTTTTTGCAAGCGCTTGCAAGCAGGCGTCAAATTTCTTCATCAGTTGCCCCAACACCTGGATCTGGAACTGCGGAGCGCCGTCCGGTGGCAGGCCGGTTGCATGGAACTCCATCACTGCCATTCCAACCTTGGCCACCATGAAGGCAACGCATTCGTCGTGCGTCTTCGGCTCCACCTTGTAGCGCTTCATCACCTCCCGGGGAATCATGTCTTTCTTGAGCCCACCATCGCCACACAGAAACTTCCTCACCTCCGAAATATTCACGGTAAGCGGCTCAAAACCGGTCCTGGCCATCATCACCGCCTTCACAATTCCGCCCAATTCGCCCAGCGTGACGCCCGTCGATCCTTTGCCGATCCCAAAGGCATAATCCTCAACAAAAACTACGTCGTCCACGCATATCAGGGCTCTGATCGCCTTGGCAATGGCAACGGCACGCTTGATTACGGACGGTTCCTGCTTCACATTCGTCGTAATCGGACACATCACATGATCAAGCCTGTGCAGATCAAATCTGCAGAAGCCAGTGCAGGTCAGGCTCAAGTCCAGACCCACCACACCTGTTACTTTCATTCAGCCTCCTATTCCCACTGCGATGCATTCCACCCTGCAGGGGCAGGACTTCGCCTGGTAATTATCCATGCCACCACGGATGCAGCCGTCGTGAGGCGGTGGCACATTCTCTGGAAAATCCCTGACTCCATCAGTGTACATCGATACCTTCTCTTTAATCCGCTGCACCAGGGCCTCACTGCGCTGCACGGTGAACATCTTGTACGGCAGCTCCTTGGTCTGGTAACGCTTGCTCACGTACATGACGTAGCCAATCGACGAATCAGTCTTAACCGGCAGGTGCTCATCCAGCTCGCAGCCCCACATGTAAGTCTGGATCTGCCAGTCATGCTGGATCAGCGGTGCCTTCAGCTTGTCAAATTCGTCGTCTTTGATCGTCTTAATTTCAAGCAGGCGGAAAACGGCAGGGTCTTTCTCCAAGAACATATCTGGATGGCCAGTCACTAACCACGGCGCTTTGAGCTTCATGAAATGCTCATGGTACGCAATCGCTTCCGGATGGGCACCGCAATACTGGCAACGTCGTTTCGGCGGCCCTCCAAAGTACAGGATACGCCGGCAAGCCAAGCACTTCCACCAACCACGCCTGCGATCTCCCAGGACGTCGTGGCGGTTCTGAATCCACTCCTGAACAGCTATGCCAATGCCATACAGCAGGCGATCCCGGGCAGCTTCCCACTCCTTCTTCGTCTTATTGTGGATCGTCCCCAGGACATGCTGACGAATGCAAGCGCCGTACAAGCTGGAGGCCCGCGGATAGCCAATCCGCTGTTCCTCAACCTCCCAGCCAAGCTCCAAGTGCTCAGACGCCAGAGCCACTCCATCTTGGGCAGCAAGCTTCGGCCCCTTGATCAGGCCTGCCTCCTGGCGCATCCTAATAACACGGTTCATAAATCCAGCCACTATCTACTCCTTGGGTCATCTAAGCGCATTACCAGCCTCTTTGCGCATGCGGACGACGCGTTCAGTGAACCCGCTGCTCATTCAACCACTCCTTCGGTTTAATCGCTGCTCTTCCCACGTTGCCCAGCAGCAATTACCAGGTTCATAATTACCTTCATTGTCAATGCGCTCCAACGTATGTTCCGGGGTCGGTTTTGGGCCCATATCCCTTAGGAAAACCTCGAAACTAAGCGCCCATTCAGAACAGACTTGAATTCCTCGGCCTCCATACCATCCCCAATTCAGATTCTCTGGATTCCTGCAGCGCTTGAGCATATTGGCCCAAGACGAATACTCCGACGTTCCTGACAGGCCATGAGTCCTTGCACGATCCGCTCGCTCTTCACGGGTGAGACAACCGCAACTCCATGTCTCACCTCGCTGCAGATGGCATAACTGTACACTCACTGCATTTCCGCAATCACAGACGCACAGCCATCGAGTATTACCAGCCCTCGGCAAGCGTCTATCAGCAGTGAGCATCCCAAAACGCCTACCAGCAAGATTAACGAACGGCCTCACTCCTCCTCCGAGGGTAGATAGAATTGATCTTTTATCGTCCACGGCAGGATCAGCAACGGAGATTCGGGGTAGCGCTTCAAGAACGAGACGACTTTGGTCTTGGCACCAGTTCCCCACGGGCCCTTGACTTCCACGAGCACCCTGTGATCCGGCAGGTAGAAATCAGGCGTCCAAAAAGCCCGCATGTTGTCCAGCTTCACCGGGAACGAATAAACCTCATACTCGAACGAAAAACCTGACTCACTGAACGCCTCTGCCACGTAGCGCTCGTAATCCGACCGGAAAGGCATGCCCAGGAGCTGCGAGTAGCTTTCAGCAGGCGGCGACAACAAAGGCAACTTAACCGAGCCAGCCAGGCAGCCGTCTTTTCCCCGAGTCTGGATGAACTCCCAGGCGCAGCGTCGAGAGCAGACCACCTCCGGGATCTGGCTCACCAAAGGCCAATCCCTGGAACTTACTCTTTGCAAGCGATTGCAAATCATGCAAACTTTATTGGGCATAATGCGACATCACGTGCCGAGCATACGCCCACTTCTTCGTCCAGTCCATGGGCCGGTGCTTGCGCCTGGTCACCATGGCCCACACTTTCCTCGCCATCTTCTTCATCACCGCCCTCCTTTCTTAGCGTACAGCTGACAGCGCCGTACGTCGAACACCTTGCACTGATGGAGCGTCGGAAACCAGACGTCAACTCGATAATGCTTCCAGCGAGGTGGCATCAGGTCCTTGAACATGTACTCCCCATCATAGCCGCCTGATCCTTCAATTACAACTATCGACCCAAAAGCATAATCGTACTGTCCAGGACCATTCTTCAGCCCCAGATCTTTCGCCAGCGGCCGGCTAAGAGCAATGCAGCGGGCATGTACTATCTCCCCATTACTCATTCTGCCCGTCAAACAGTAGGCAGTCGCAACAATCGCAACTCTTGCTTCTTGGCGGGGTTGGTTAGTCTGACCAATCGCTGGGTTCGGGATTAACATCAAGATCGCGATGACGCATGCTGCTAACAAGAATTGATCTTCATAACCAACCCCTTCTGTCTACGGTTAACTACCTCCGTGCATAATTGCACCATCCATGCCTGAGACCAACAGGATGAAGACGCCCAAGCACCATAGGGACAGCCCTAACCACCCAAGATGGCACTTCGGGGAAGAAAGAATATTCAGTGCGGTGCAGAACGTAAGCAGGAACCCCAAGAAAATCAGAATCGCAGCAACGATTACCCACATAGAAACTACCTCCTTTATTTTGGTCAACGTTACAGGCGATTACAAAACTACCACTACTCGGACTGTTCGTCAATCTATTCTTCTTCAGTTTCAAGCGCCTCAGAGGCTTCGGGCCCGGCCTCCATCAGCCGTTGCTTCGCCCTCTTGACTATTTCACTCTGCGCTCGGATCTTCTCTGCCAGGCTACGCCTCCACAGCTGCTTGATCTTGTCGAGGCTATCAGACTTGATCTGGAAATACCTCCAGCCTCCTGCTTTTGTCTCGTCCTTGGTCACCACCCCATAAATCTTGGCGTAACTCATCAGCGTGTTAAAATCGTCTACCTGGCCCTTCTTGAGCCCCAGCTCCTCGGAGTCCTCAGACATGCGGACGTACTCACCAATTCCGGCCAGGGTCTGAACTTTGTGCTTACGGATCGAGAAGCTGAAACGGTCAGCAATATTCTTGCCGCGCTTGGCGTCTACGTACTTGGCATCCCCTCCTTTCTTGTTCAGGGACTTCTTGACGGTTCTGAGCAGCAGGCTGAACTCATGCAGCATACCATGGCCTCCAGACATCGTCTCCGGGTCGCCGAACATCACCCCCAGCTTCTTGCGCATCTGATTGACGAACAACACGCAGCACGGGTGCTCACGCTTGCGTTCCCGGATCAGCCGCTGCTTCAGCCGGCGAACCATGCGACCAATCAACTGAGCCTGCTTGGCCATGAACTGATCCTCGGCTGCAGCGTCCATCTCTGCAGACGGCACCAGGGACGCCAGGGAATCTATAACCACCAGGCCGCAGTCGTCGGCTCTCAGCACGCTTTCCGCCACGTTGGCATACTGCTCACCATAGTCAGCGAGCGTCAGCACGTAGCGATCTGGGTGCACTCCTATTGCCTCGGCCCATGCCCTGTCGAACGTGCCTTCCACGTCAAGCCAACTGGAATCCATCAGCTTCGGGCCGCCCTTGCACGTGCAGTGCTCACGTAGCAGGAAACACTTCCAGCACAGGCTTTGCGCCGTCACCATGGCATTGATGCCCAGAGTCGACTTGCCTCCACCTTCCGGGCCCCAAAGGCAGGTCGTGGCCCACAACGGCAAGCCACCACCCGTGGCAAAATCTACGGCGAAAACTCCCATTGGGACTCGTGGCGGATCTACCACTAACTGGCGGCCAGTCGACATGGTCCCCACCCCACACTGCTTGTTCATCTGGCATGCAATCTGTGCCAGAGTCACCTTCTGCGAAACATCTTTCTCGTCAGCCTTTTTAGGCATCAGACTCTCCGGATATCCGCTTGTACTCCTTCTCCACCAACTTGTCCACCAGCGTACGAACCTGCATGTACATGGCAGAAATCTCTTCAACGTAACATGGGCACCTGACCACGACGTCTACCTTGGCGCCTGCCATGTCTCCAGTCGGCATCCAGAAACCCATGTGCACTTCCACCATCGCCGGAATCGTGACGAAAGGGCGAACTTTTATCGGCTCACCCTTTCGCTCGGTCTTCCCCATCAGGGTCGAGCTAACTATAATCTCGCCCTGAGTCTCCTGGATCTCCGTCACCTTCGCCACGGCCTTCTTATCATTCGTTGACTGCTTCGCCATTCGCTCCTCCTCCTTCTGCCCACTCCGTCTGCAACAAATTGCGGACGTGCATCAAATTACGGACCTCCTGGTCCTCAGGATTCTCCAGTCTACGGAAAACTCGGCGCAGCAGCATCACCTGATCCACAGAATACAACCTCCATCCCCTTCTGTCGAAAAACAGAGGCTGCGGGATAACCCCCATGCGGTGATACCTTCGGATGGACGCCGTCTCCCGGCCGATCATTCTGGACACCCGGCCAATCGAAACAAAACGGGCGCCGTCCTCTGTCACGATCGTTCTGCGGTCAATCGGCCGCTCGCGCCTCACGACAGTGCGATAGCGCCTCATGGCGGTCTCCTTGACTCCCTCCCGGTACTGCGGATCAGTCCTGTACCTCCGCTTCCGCTTGCGCAGCAGTGCCGTACGGTTTCTCCGATACCAATCTTGAAACGTCTTAGTTCTGGCCAATTCCCCTCACCCCCTAACTCGCTTGACTTGCATGCCTTCATCTCGGTAATGCTTCAGCCGCTTGCTCCACCACCGCATCGTGTCTGGATACATGGTATCGAGAACATCCACTACAACCGGCTGCTTCTTATCAGCCAGCGCCCTAACAATGCGACCTTTCGACTGAACCACACCAGACTGGGGCGTTGCATAGATCAACCCGGCCAAGTTCTGAATATCAGTCCCAAGCGCAAACATTTGATACGTTGCAAAGATCACTTTGCAATCGCTTGCAATCTGAGACAGCTCCTGGCCAGACGGCTTCCTCCATTTCTCCAAATCTTCACCCGCGGGAACCGAACCAGCGTACAGGCCAGTCTCGCTCAGCGGAATTCCCTGAGCCTTCGTGGCCATCCCCCTTAGCGTCACCAAGTGCTCCACCCTGTCCGACAGAACCACCAGCTGCCGGTCAGAGTTGTACATCAGCTTCACGTACTTGGAGATCATCATGTTACGAGCTGGATTCTTGGCCAGCATGGACAGCAACACGCCGCGTCGCTGCATGCTACTCAGGCCAGAGTACACCTTTCCGGAATTTCTATCGAACTCCACCGCCAGCACTTTGGGCTGCATAACCTCGTCCTCGTGTGCAACACCCTGCAGCCTAACCTGGCCGATGTGCTTCTCGAAGACCACATGCCTCCCATCAAAACGTTTCATCTCTGCAGAACAGCCTACTCGATACTTGACCGGGCAGAGCGTCACTACCGGGCCAAACGTCTGCGGAGGCACCGAATGATCTACCTCGTCGAAAAACGCAGCCCCAAACATCGTCTTAAACTCCTTGGGCAGTCGGTCCAGCGCCAGCGTGTGCACCAGCCCCACCACCACCTTCTTTCCTCTCCAGACTGCCTGGGGCCCATTTACTACTCCAATCTCACTACGCTTGAGCGACGTATGCTCCGTGATCCTCTCCACCCACTGCTTGATCAAATTCGACCTGGGAACCACTACCAGCGTCGTACATCCCAAAAGCTGCATGATCTTCAGCAGAACAACCGTCTTGCCAAACCCAGGCTCAGCTTCCAGCAGAAACCCCGTGGCGCCTTCCTTCAACCACTTCTCCAGAGTCGAGATAACAGGCTTCTGACCTTCACGCAGTTCAGGCTTGAAGTCGAACTGGAACGTCGTACCTGTCGTCCGAAGATCCCTCGTTGCAATCGCTTGCAAACTCGGCGACAGGTGGCTGTCGTACAGAGGCAGCCCAAAAAGACCGTTGCGTTCTTCGAACAAGGCTACCGGCTTACCAGCTGCATCAGTTCCTCTGGGAACAAACGTCAACCGTTCCCGGAGGCTGGCAATTCTGGCCTCACCCAGCTCACTCGCCCGGACGTACAGGTACGACCCCAGTATCGCTTCATTGTACAGCATCTGCATACCCTAATAATCGGACTTTCCCTTTTCGTGATGCTCGCGCTTCTCCTCATGCACCCGGTGTTTTTTCGTGATACCCTCTTTCTTCTGCTTCACTCCAGGAACCAACACGACGCCGTGCGGGGACTTGCGCGACCTTATCGATTTCGGCGATTTCGGCGACTTAGTCGACCTAATCGACTTCAGCGATTTCGGAGACTTCGGTGATCTCGGAGATCGATGACGCCGCCGTTCAGTCATTAGATCAGGTCCTCAATGGACTCAACCTTCTTTTCTTCTTTTTCCTTCTTTTTGTCCTTCGCCTTCTTTTCTTCCTTCTCGCCGTCGTCGTCCCCGCCCTTACCCTTCGCCTCCTCAGGCTCGCCTTCCTCCTCCTCGCCATCCTCGGAACCTACAGGAACTTCTCCGCCCATAATCTTGCGGATCTCCTTCGGGCTCTTCGGGGCCAGCAGCTCCTCGTAATCGAACGGCTGCAGCCAGTCCTCACCGGCGCCCTTCGGGGCCAGCTTCAGTACGTCCGACTTGGTCAGCCGCTTCAGGAATTCGAAGTCCTCTCCAGTACTGCACTCTGTGGCGCCGCTACCACGGGAGAACTCGTACACGCAGTACTTCAGATCTCCGTCACGGCGTTCCAGCTGCTTGGCGATACGCTGGCGGGCCCGGCCCTTGAAAACTACCAGCTGCTTCTCGTTGACATGCTCTTTTTGCTGCTTGTCGGTGTACTTGCGGTGATTGATCACCGTCGCCACACATACGAAACTCGGCTGATCGCCGTCTTCGCAGGGTGGGCAGGTGTCGGTCTGCTTCAGGCAGGTGACATAGTTGAAAAACTTGCCTCCAATCCGCAGGTTATGCTCCCACAGGAAAAACTCCGGGTTGTCCAAAAGCGTAACCTTACAGGCCGTGTCGCCCTTCAGCCAGAGCCGCCGCGGTCCTTTCGCCTCCCTACGGGCCTGGGCTGCAGCGTCCTCTTCCTTCGCAGTATCCCAGCCCTTCTTGCCAGTCTGGAACCATTTTTTCGCCATGCGCTGGTCTCCTTACGTATTTTAGGATGATAAATTTTAGTATAGGAAAAAATTTTTGTCAAGAAAAAAATTACCCTCCCATACATTCAGGCGAACACCAGAAGTCTCCATCTGGCCCCCTCAAATGCGTGATATTTCCGCAATGCCCACATGGTCCTTGAGGCGGCATGTCCGGCACCTGGAAACCGTGCTTCTCCTGCCACCTTTCCATCTCATCCGCCTGTCTCCTCGCAGCGGCCGTAATGTCATCGCTTGCTCCAGCGGAATGAGCAGCCGTTGCCCAGGTGCGAACTACGCTTGGGGCAACTATGTCCTTAGCCCGAAGCAGAAACACCGGCTCATCCATCGGAATCGGCTCTACATTCTTGAGTGGGCCCAGGCCCGACTCCAGGCGGCATAACAGCCTGGCGAACCTCTCCTCCGGGTAATAATCCTCCTCATCGGCATTGTCCAGCAGGACATCGATCATAATCGGGATGATCGCCGCCAGGTCCTGAATCCTCATGTAATCAGCTCGGGCATGCCGCATTTCGTTCCTCCCTTTTTCGTGCTCTGTAATCTCGTTGATACTGAGTTCGGCAGGACGTATGATTCAATCCTCTGGAACCGTTTGACACACTTCCTGAACCTCGGATTTCCACAAGCCAGAAAGGCTCGGAGCCTCGCATGGGTCAACTGGTGGTAGCCTTCGTCCTGGCAAATAACCAACGGACCATGCTTTCTTCCGGTTACATGATGCACAACTGCCAATGGAGGAAGCGGCTTCCCAAACGCCTTCTCTGCCAGCAGGATGTGCTCAGGTACATAACCATTCGGTCCCGCTCTCGGGTGTCCTGGCCGATGTAGGCACCGATAACCTTTGGGCGTGTAGGTTACTCCGCCTTTCCAGTTCGGTGACCGAACACCTGCCCTACTCTGCTTCATCTCGCCCCTCCTTTTCCTCAAAACGAATTAAGCGTTCTACTCCATCCTCCAACCACGGCTCCCAACGAGCCTCACCTGGTCTCCTAAACAACTTGCATCCAGGTGCAAACAGCACCACCTTTGTCGGAACAGGCGATACACCGCATATAGCAAGCCCATCAGAGCAAACACCCATCATAAAGTAACATGCGCTGCACTTTCGAGGCCTTGGAGCCAGGATCATCCGCTTCCAGAATCGGACTACTCTAACCTCGCTCACACCGTCTCCAGATCTGACAGCACCAGGGACAGGGCTTCCCGATCCGGCAAATCCCCGGCATCTTTGCAAGCGCTTGCAGAATCCTTCATCGCCAGGCTCCAATCTGCGAGAAACAAGCTTACCCGGCCCTTCAAGCGGTCTGTGATGCGGTTGTGCGCAAACTGGCCACCCTTATCAGCATCGTACCCCAGAATCAGCGTCGACGCAGCGAGAGCGTCGATCTGAGCCTCCGTCACCGAACTGCCGGCAGAGGCAATGACGTTCAGGAACCCCAGCGACATCAGGCGCATGGCATCGATCTCACCCTCCACCAACATCACTGGATTCGTCCAGTCGATCATGTGCATCCCGAACCAAACTCCCACATCTCGCAGCCTCGGGAAGTCCAGCTCCGGGAAGCCTGCCACGTCAGGGCTCACCTGCCACATCCGCTTCTCCTTGCGGTTGCGCTCCCGCAGCAGGAAAACGTCGCCACGTACATCTGTCAACGGGAAAATCACCGACTGGTTATCGGCATGATACCGCAGGCCGCATGCGTTCTGCACCCACTCCTCCACGCCGCGGTCAGCGATGAGCCACTGGCGAATGCGTCGGGCTTCATAATCAGCTCGGCCTTGCAGCAGCGGATACCTCTTCAAGACTGTCAGCGGAAGCGGCTCCACCTGCTCGGGCGCCTTTCTGGCCCATCTGTCCGGCGCCTCTACGTCTTTCTCCTCCGTCTCTGGCAGCTTGGCCAGCTCCTCCCGGGCGTAAATCCGGGCAGCCTGCTTCGGATAGCGGCCATCAGCCACCCACAGGCTGTGCAGCAGCCATCCCAGACGCAAGCCGCGAGAACTGCAGCCGAAACACCACCAGACTGACGGACCATCAGGCGAGATCGAAATGCCAAAACTGGGGCGAGTATCGGAACCTCCAGAATGCACGTAAGGCGCCAGGGGGCACTTCGTATTAACCCATCCACGCTCCTCGTGCATGTAAATCCTGTCAATTCCTAATGCTTCGAGAAATTGCTTTATTGATTCCGCACGCATAGCCAGTCCACCTTTAATCCCACTTCCATTCTCCTCTCGCGATTCAGAACAGGGACCGTCCAGCACTGCAAATGTGCCGTACTGATCTTTTCAGTGCAGAAGGCTATCACAACATCTGCATCCACAGCTTTAACGTGCAAATACGGTCGTAGTTCATTCAAAATCTTGAGTACATCCAAAGTCGCTCTATACTGAAGCTGCCAAACTATCTTTCGTGCCGTCCTAAGTGCCGCTGCAGATGCAGGGTGCAACGATCCCCATACTGCTAATTCAGCAAAGATAAAAGTTCTAATCTTCTGCAGGACTGCATTATTCGCTTGCGTAAACATGAGCGTCGGACATCTTGGTCTGGGTCTCCCACTATTACCCTTGCCGTTGCTATATACTCCTACACTTCCTTCTCCATCAAAGAACCCGGCCACATACTGCCAGCTCATTTCATTCATGCAGTCACCTTCTTCAGGATCGTCTTAATCTCGTCCACTGCTACATCCCAGACACGGATTCCCTCGAACGTAATTTCATAATACTTTCTGGCCCTGCCATTGCGGGTCCTCAGCCACGTCTGCAGCAAGCCTGCTCTTTCCATCCCATGCAGCAGCGGATAGAGCGTGCCATCTCCAATCGGGTAGCCCAGCTCCTCAAGAGCCTGCTTCAGCTTATACCCGTACATCGGAGTCTTGAGCAGATGCAGGATCAGCGGCTTGTGCATCCAACAGTTCTTCATCGTTTCAGATACTTCCTGTCAATCTGGGGAGGCATAATAATCCGGCTGGGCTCCTTCGCCTTCAGAGCCTCATCCTCTCTGGCCTTCTCGGCTACCGCATCAATCGACCGCGACAGCATCCGTATCGCCAGCCACAGGTCTACTGGATAATCTACCAGGACGTCTCCATTCTTATGCCAGACAATCGTGATCGTAGCTTGCCTGTCCTCCATGGGTGGCAGACCCAACGTCGGATTCACCTTATCGCTCATCATCTCCTCCAGTTCGACCGGTCAATAGCTCCGGCAAGAAACGTCCGATAACCCGTCATGCCAATGTAGCTCGACCTTAAGCCAAGAGCCTGGCAAATGCCCAAGATTTTATCGAACGCTTCATTCAATTCTTTATGCGCCTCTACTTTAGAGCGCTTCCGGTCTTGCAGCTTGATCACTTTTTCAGCCATCCTTTCTCCTAACCTGATCACCCGGCGCTCCATGCCATAGCCTTCCACAGGGGCGCCTGGCTCACTGGGCTTCACCCCGGCAAGCACCATGTCCACGGCCACTTTATGGCCCTCCACGGCCTCCTCCATCGTAGCATACCGCACCTGATACTCGTCTACATCTCCTCCGAAAATCATTGTCTCAAACAAGATCGGCGTACCACCACTAAAACTGTGATCGAGACCAAGGAACACCGTCGACACCTGGACTTCGCCCACCTCCGACTTCAGCTGCCAGCGCCTCTCGAAACTCCTGGCCCACTTCAACAGATCAGGCTCTGGTACAGGCTTGCCGTCTACCAGGATATACCGCAAATCGGTCACCGCTTCTTCCCCTTCTTGCAAGCGCTTGCACGCTACTCTGCCAAGGCTACATCACCAATACTGCCATCATCATACCCGGTGATGACTTCCTCCTGGGCGATCTTCATGGCCTCCATGTCGTACAAGACTCGCACTCGCCCTTTCTCGCCCTCCCGCCCCTTCAACAGCTCCAGAATCTTGTACTGCTTGGCAGACCAGACCGCATGGCCGGCTACATGTTCGTCGTCTATGCCTATTACGATACTGGCCAGCTGCCCAATCGCATCCGAATTATGAACAACAACACCATTAGCTACAAAAGCATGCTCGGGACTATCAGAGACGAAATCAAACATCTCCTCATACTCACCAGTATCCTCCACCCGCTCAACTTTGAGTAATTCTGCTTTTCCATCTTTCCAGCAACATTTACCACGCCTATTCTTTTCAGAAGGCGCAGCAAGCGCCTGTAACAACCGGTCTTTTTTTCTTACAGACAGGAAGCCAACACTCCCTGCAAAAATAGCTACCTCAGATCGGTAGACTCGAACAATATTGCATTTTTCTCTGTCTTTCTTTTTGAGCACAAGACTATCAATCCCCAAGGAGCGAAGCAATATTTGCACATCTTGAGCCAGTCTCTCGGAATGGGAGGCAAATCTAATCTCATTGCGTGCAGATCCTGCGGCAATACTACCATCAGCATCAAAAAGCCCGCGGAGAAATGCTCCACGGATTTTTGGTGGTGCCGCAAGGATAGAAGAAGGAACATACTTCTCTGGTGCTTTACAGCATGGCACGCCAAGTTGTCTGAAAATCCTGAGTACTGACTTTGAGTTTATCACCGCGGTTATCCACGAGCCCCTTTTACTTTGAGCCTCTTTGAGCGAAACTGGATACCCAAAAATCGTAAGCATTTTCCTTGCAAAAAGCTCGCGCGTCTGCCAGTCCTGTGTATCAAAAGTCACCTCCCAAGACGTCTCAGAGGTGCATGACCCATCTCCAACTAATAATCCCATCACCTCTGCCAGAGCCTCCGACCATGCAGTCGGTACACGGACATACAGGCCATTGGTTTTTACATCAGGATGCTGAAGAGGCGGAAACGCCCCACTGCCAGCAAATGCTCCAAAAACAACACACCTACCGCCAGGTTGCAAGCGCTTGCACCTCTCCCATTTCAAATCCCCAGATCCTTTCCAAATCTTAAACCGATGATCAGAAGACCCCTCTACCGCGGTGCCATCCTCTAATATCACACGGAATTTTTTCTTACGCCCGGTCTTAATAACAGTACCAGTTACAAAACGGGCTCCATTCCAGGCATCAACTATTCCATACAGCTCACCTATTCTTTTAAGTCCTGAGCGTGTCGCCATGATAGACATTCCAGATAGGCAACCGCCAATATTGGCGAGACTTCCGGGCCCACGGCGGTTGAACTGGTAGCTGGCGATCACTGGAATCTTAAATTCCCTGGAAATCTCCTTCTGCATCTCGGCCGCTTCGGTAATGCGCTCCCACCGGGAATCCGACTGCACCCGGGTTCGAAGCAGATACGCTCCGTCAATATACAGTGCAGACGGCCGCAACTCCTGAACTCGCAGAAGCAGATCTTCAATCGTCGTACGGAAACCACCCTGCAGCATGTAAAACGGTCGCTCTCCAAGATCCCTCAGTTCCAGAATCCCATTCGACAGCTTCTGGCGGCCCCAGTGCGACAATCTTCCCAGTCTGATCATAGTGGCCGACAGCCCCGTGCGCAACGCCATCAGGCGCCTTGCACACTGCTCCACCTGCATTTCCAGCGTAACCCACAACGGCACTCCAGTTCTATCCAGGTCGTAACCGTTCGTAGCCATCTGCAGCATCAGGTACGTCTTACCAACGGACGGGCGGCCAACCAGCGCAACGGTGTCACCTGGCTGGGCTCCATCAGACACCTGGTCGAGATACTCAATCCCAAACGGAACTCCAGAGATCGATCCACGCCGTTGCCTAACGTCATGCTCGGCAAGGACTCCCGGTGCAAGCAATTGCAAATTGTGCACCCTATCGCTCGGGGACCTGTGCTCCAAGTCCACTACCAGATGCCGGGCCTGCTCGCGGGCCTCTTGCAACTCGCCGCGGCTGACCGACTCCTTCATCTCCTTGCTGGCTGCCAGGATCAGATTCGACTGGGCCCGCTTCTCCACACCCTGCACCCAGTAACCGAACGGCTCGTTCGGAAACTTCGGGAAGACTACTCCCGTCTCACGTTCAACCGTTACTACCTCTGGCAACTTGGAGAACTCCAGCTGATACTGCTCAACAAACCGGTACACTTCGGCCTCGTCGCCCTCAAGGACCTTTTCGTCCATCTGGGCGTCACGCATCGCTGAGAAATGCCTCTTCTCAACTAACAGGCAGTGCAAGAGACCAAGTCCTACGGACATTTAGACCTCCATCTGCACATACTTTGGCTCTTCAGTTTTCGCCTTCAGGTTCACCATCGGAACGCCTTGCGCCAGCATCGCTGCTACGCTACTGCCCATGACCTTCTCTATCTGGCTCAGGAAACGTGTCGTGGTATCCGGCTTCACGTCCATGTAAGGCGCCGTCATTACGGTCAACAGCCGGTGGCGCATTCGATACTCCAAGATGGCTGAAAACCTGCCGGACTGCTGAACTCCTCCAACCACCGACTCATTGATTCCTTCCCATGACAGGCACCCGGCCACCTGGACCTCGTACAGCATGTCGCCAATCGGATCAGCTTCGAACTGATCCATCGGGCGCCGCTGAAAGAACAGATCCAACAGCTTCGACGTGCTCACGACGGAACTCGACCCAAGCGTCGTCAGCGAATACCCCACCGGGATCAGGATTGCAACCGATTGCAAAACCGGGACTGAACTGCTGAGAATCACCACCCACGGCACCTGGCCTTTATCTCGGCGCTCAAGCATCCGCACCAGCAATATCTCTGCAGCCTTCATCCCTCCATTCGGAGCTTTGTCAGCTAACTTCTTCATTGGGAAGCGCCGTTCCACCAGCTTATCCCACACTATCTTCCTGTCAGCCTTTGAGCCGGTGAAGCGGTCCATGCACCACGGCCACACTAACTTTTCAGGTTTCCACGGCATCACGCCTCCCTTTTGCAAGCGATTGCAAAAATACACTCTGGCAGCTTCAAGTCGTTCCGCTTGTGATCCAGCCAACAGGGCCCACAGAAACGCCGTTTGGGCTCTCCTACCTTCTTCTCGGTCACCACCGCTGGCACCTTCGGATGCGTCGAGCAGAACCCCAGGTTCACCTGCTCCCGTTTCGGAGCTGGCCACCATCCCAACGTTTGCTGAGGCATCACCATTCATCCTCTGGCCCTAACACTACTACTCGACGTTCCGCTGGCGCCTCCCTGCGGTACCACTCCAGCCACGACCCAATCTGCCTCCGCCACTTGAAGAACTCCGTGAAACTGACGGTATGAAACAGCGTAATCGACTTGCCGTCGTCCGTCTGCAGCACGCCAACCCTGAACTTGTCCCAGTGCCTGGCTACCTCCCGAAGCATGGTCTTGGCATCTATCTGCGACTCGGCACAGTAACGCAAGAAATTCTTGGCACACTTTCGCTCCTTGGCCGTCCAGACATCGTAGTACGTGATCCCCGACTCGGCACAAGCCTCCCGCATGAACAGCGCCATGTCATCCACCGACAGGAACTGCTTCCAGATCCTCTTCTGCCGGCGATCCTCAGACAGATCCAATGCCTCCTGAACCCTTTCCCTCAGCTTTGCCACGGCCTCCACCCTCATTAACGGCACCACGTCCGGAACGCCCATATCTCTGAAATCTGCGCGAACCTTCTCCAGAATTGGCTGCATCGTCAACTGCCACAGCCTATCCGACTTGGCAACAACTGCCTCCACCGCCTTGAGCATACCTGCGACGTTAACCAGATAAAACGAGGAACCAGAGCGGAACACCAGTCCACTCCTGACTATACGCCGGCGCATCTCGAACTGCTGCGTACGACCCATCTCCAGCCCGGGAAGCAAATACCCATCCCTGCCAGTCACTCCCTCTTCGAAATGGCGGACAGGAATCTTCTCTTCGTACTTTTGCCAGCGGACTGTACGGGCGCAAATAAACTCCAGCACCCGTCTTGCAGATCGCTCGGCAAACAGGTGCAGATTTTCCGACAGCCAACTCTGAAGCCGCATCCACTCTCGCCATTCCAAGGAGCTTACTTCACCGTGGCAACCCATTTTCGTCCCACCCCTCTATCTCGCTTAGGTCGAATTCATCCTGCACATCAACCTCGAATTCTCTCTGCTGGGGCGGGGGGTGGCGCTTTGCAAGCGATTGCAAACCCAGGAACTCTGCATCGCACTCTTCGCCGAAAATACTATCCAAATCCTCGTGCCTTTTTGCAAACGATTGCAAACGCCCGGAAAAACGGATCACCCGGCCTTTCATAAAACTCGGATCAGGCGGCTGGACTTCCTCTCTAAAAGCGTCCCTACCAAACGCCACCATCTTCTCCAGTTCGGCCGTCTTGCCTCCACCACGGCTTCTAACGTTTAACTCGCGTCGCCTATCCAGCCATCCAGCGGCTATGGCGTACACTTCACTCCTTGGTCGGCGTGCAACCTGCTCACCCTCATGTGCGAAAAACTCCACCTCCTCCTCCGCCGTCATCCCAAGCTCCCAGAAAATGCTATCTCCCGGATGATGCAGTTCGTCGCTTAGAGGCCTAACTGGCAAGCGCGGATCGAAAAAGCTGCACCTGACGTGATCATGCGTCAAATGGCTCAAGGGCCCATACGTGCAAACGCCTGCACCGGTCGCATTCTGGCTGAACCGGGCTGCTGGCTCAAAAAATCTACAATTCCTGCAAATCTTTTTGGTCGCCATCGGGTGCCTCGCCGGCAGGAATTTTTTCAGAAAATTTTTCGGGTTTTTGCCGCAGATCGTTTTGGTAAAAACGAGCTGCCATCATGTTAAAATTCTCTATGTTAAACCTATGTTATAATGGAGTCCGGTTTTCCGGACTTTTTAGGCCCGAAAAGTCCGGTTTCCCGGACTTTGGAGTCCGGTTTCCCGGACTTTTTAGTCCGGTGTGTGCAAGCGCTTTGCAAGCATTGATTGCAAAATTTGCAAGCAGTGACGCTTCATTGTTGATCGCACTGACACTTAAATTTCCCACAGCATGTCTTCCTAAATTTGTTCAATTTATGCTCTGCCCTGTGAAATCCCTTTCTTTTATACTCCAAATTCCTGCTTTCACCCTCAGCCGCAAATTTTCTATCATTTTTTCTCACTTTTTTCTTGACAATAGCTTCACGCTATCGTATACACATGCTGTGGAGCAACCCGCCGTTGGGACCGCCAGAGCAAGGGTCGACTCGCCATCGGCCAGCATAGCGTTCCTCCTGTCTCGGGCCTTCCTGGACTCGCCACCTGGGAAGGCCCATTTTATTTCACCTTGAAAATATCTCCAAAATCCCATTTCTGCTTATTCACAACTTTTCGCATCTTCTCCCGCCTCTCCTTCACCCGCAACTCTTGCAGCGTGCGGATGAACCTTACGGGCTGCTTCTTACTTCGGCTTTTCACCCATTACTGCTACAAGTCTGGCGATAACTTCAACTACGTCTATACCCCAGCCAAGCAGCCAATCTATCCGCTCCAGCAACTTGTCAATCGCTGCCCACATCTCCTGCTGCACCTGGATATGCCGCGGTTGCATCTTATACGCTGCTCCCGCCAGCTTATCCAGCGTGCTTCAGCTACCGCGCTTCTGCAGGTCTTCGAATTCCTCTATCAAGAGCTGAAGGCGCCTAACCAGATCGTTCATTGCTCAACAGCCTTGCTCTGGCTGCCATCTCACTTAACCGCAGCGCCAGTTCTTCCGCCTGATTCGGCGTCAACTCCGCGAATGTCGTGATGCCTCCAAACGGACCACGTAGATTCAGCACCACCATTCCATCGTGGAAAATGCTGCCCCACTCGCTCTTGCCTATAAACAGCCCAATCATGCGAGGCCGCTTCTTGCCGGCAAGCACCACCGCACTGCCACCAGTTTGCTTCGAGGCACACAGTAGCCAACTCGAAAATTCGTCCAGCGACCTACCCATCAGCGAAACCCTCCAGGCCTTCCTTCTTGACCAGCCAGAACGGCACCTCCACCTCTTCCTCGTTCCACGTATGCCCGATGAGCACCCGGGACAGCGGCACGTGTCGGCCGGCGAAGTCAAAGACTATGCTGCCAGGATTCTCTGCAACGATCCCATCGTGCACCAGGGTGACCAGCTTCTCATCGCTCATCACCGTGCTCCCGTTCCCACCTGGCCTTCGATGGGCTCCATGGCTGCATCCGTAGCTCTAAACCCCAGATCAAACCCTGTATACCCACCTGCCAGCATCTCGTTCAAGAGCAGCACCTCCTGGAAAATCGC
>Ga0116130_1000481_pt1 | contig 25045 bp, 18 predicted proteins | sample June2015DPH_17_5_FD_89733 | JGI IMG/M metagenome (GOLD analysis project Ga0116130, IMG submission 89733) | Peatland microbial communities from SPRUCE experiment site at the Marcell Experimental Forest, Minnesota, USA - June2015DPH_17_40 | ecosystem: Environmental > Terrestrial > Soil > Wetlands...
ACTCGGGATTATGGTAAAACCTGGCAGGCGATCGCGGCGGGAATCGGCGCGCAATCTTTCGTCAACGCGATTCGCGAGGACACGGAGAAGAAGGGCTTACTCTTCGCAGGAACAGAGCTGGGTATCTACGTTTCGTTCGATGACGGTGACCACTGGCGGCCGCTGCAACTGAATCTGCCTGCCGCCTCCATCCGCGACATCACCATTCACGGCGATGACCTGATCGTGGCCACGCACGGACGCGCCTTCTGGATTCTCGACGACATCACGCCACTGCGGCAGATTGCGGGCCAGCCGCAGAGGGGGACTGTCCGGCTCTATCAGCCGGCCACGGCCATTCGCGTTGACAACGATGTCTTCCTAGGCTCACCGCTGCCTCCGGAAGAGCCTGCGGCGAAGAACCCGCCCGACGGGGCCGTGCTCGATTATTATCTGAAGTCGCCAGCCAAGCAGGTGACGCTCGAAATTTACGATCCCAGCGGGAAATTAGTTCGCCGCTTTGCAAGCGGTGCAAAACCGCCAACGTATCCTCCCCTGCCTATTCACCCACGCTGGCTGCCGAAACCCGCGGTGCTGGATAACGCCGCCGGTATGCATCGGTTTGTTTGGGACCTCAGGTGGAGCAACTCGGGAAGCTCCGAAGAGATTGAGGAAGATGAAGGCTATCGGGCTCCCCGCGGCCCACGAATCACGCCAGGCATCTATCAAATTAAACTTATAGTTGATGGCGATAACTTCGCCAAGAACTTGAAGGTAGAAATGGATCCTCGCTCTTCCGCGACGGCGGCCGGGTTGGACGAGCAGCTTCGCCTCGGGCTGGAAATCTTTGGAGAGGTGCATAGCAGCCGCAGGGCCATGGCTGAAATCGCCGCGGTGAAGAAACGTCTCGAACAGGTGCAGCAGAAGCTTGGCGACCATCAGCCGGACCTGCTCAAGCAAATTTCAGAGCTGCAGGCGGCGATTGCGAAGATCGAGAAGGGAAGTGGCCCTTCGATGATGGGACTCGAGGCTGCAAACAGTGGCCTGGCTTCGGCGCTTCGCGTGGTGGAAAGCGGCAACCGGACGGCGCCATCGCAAGCCATCGAGGTGTACAGGCAGTCCCACGAGGCCGCCAAAGCGCGCATCGCGGAGTGGACGAAGTTGAAGAGCACGGAGCTACCGCGGCTCAACAACGCCTTGCAGAAGGGCGGCGTCTCGCCAATCCAGATATCGCAAATCGAGCGCGAGATGGAGTACCTGACGTCGCAGTAGCGGCCTTGAAGGGGTGTTTTCGCGCACGGACGTTGGCGTTAGAATCATGTGGAAGTTCTCATGACTCGATTCTGCCGGACGCTCCTGATTCTGGTGTTGGCTGCTACTGGAGGGTTCGCCCAGAGCGGCCAAACTTCCAACGGACAGAGTACATCGCGTCCTCAACCGGATGCGCCGCCGTCACCGCCTGACGCCCCTATCCCCGATCAAGGAACCCTGACGACACCTCCAGCTAAATCGGGAGCCAAGCGCGTCATCAACAAGCTCGATCCCCATTGCATTGACGCCATCTTCCATACCTGCTGGTCTTCGCCCGCAGCCGCTCCTCAGAAGCCAATGTCCGAGGACGAACGACAGGCGGCGAAGGACATCGAGGTAGGGTATTACTACCTTCGTGAGAAAAACTATATGGCCGCCGAGTCGCGCTTAAAAGAAGGGGTGGAGATCAGGCCTGACTCTCCGGAGGCGCTAATAGGGCTGGCGCAAGCGCAGCAGAAGCTTGGCAAACGCAATGATGCTCGGCAGAACTATGAAGCATATCTGAAGCTGAATCCCAATGGTCCCGATGCAGAGAAGGTGAAGAACGCACTAGCCCAACTCAAGTGACGGTGTTGTGTGCTTGATGCTTGTCACGCTTGGCTGTGACGCATCTCGCAGAGTTTCCCGTAGAATAAGACGACCTTTGGAAGTGGAAGGAGCGTGCAGATGCGAGGCAACGAGAAAGTCATCGAGCAGTTGAATGCGGCCCTCAGCGCGGAGTTGACGGCCATTGCGCAGTACATGGTGCAGGCGGAAATGTGCGAGAGCTGGGGCTATCGCCGGCTGGCCGGACTCACCAAGGCGCGGGCCATCAAAGAGATGCACCATGCCGAAGGACTGATCGAGCGCATCATTTTCCTCGACGGGACTCCGGCCATCAACGTTCCCTTAACGCCCAAGGTGGGCGCCACCGTCGAGCAGCAACTGAAATTTGACTATGCCGACGAAGCCGATGCTGTGCGCCAGTACAACACGGCGGCAAAGATCTGCCGCGACGCCGGTGACGCCGGCACCAAGGACCTGTTCGAGCGGATGATCCAGGATGAAGAGAGCCACGCCGACTTCCTGGACGCCCAGATTCATACCATCAAGGAAATCGGAATCGGCGCGTATTTGTCGCAGCAACTAGTGAGTGAAAAGTAGAGTTGCAAAACCGCTTACCGCCTATTCTGAGATGGGAAATTGTCGCGCCATCCCTGCGGCGTAGAGCTGCGCGTTGATTCATTGCGCCGATTCCGGGTTCAAACCGCCTGTGCGCGCGCAGCTTATGCCGTATTGAACCAGTCCTCCGGATCGATAGCACACCGCGATTCTGCTTACCCACAAGCGGTTTACAAAACTTATGTTTTCTTAACAACCGTGCCACCACGGGTGTGTTTAGGTTGTTATTGGCGCGAATATCCGGCATGACTCCAATGCGAAGCCCCATTGCGACTATGAAAGTGTTCGTAGTAGTGGTCTGTGTCGCTATGTTCGCCGCGTCCCAACCTGCCGCCGTCGCACAAAAAGAGGGAACCCAACCGACGGGAGCGCCGAAATCAAGAGTTAAGGCAGTGGGGACGATCAACTCAATCACTGGCAATACCGTCGCTGTCACAACCGATACGGGAGCAGAGGTCAACGTCGTTATCGAAACGTCCACGCGATTAGTTCGAAGTGTCCCCGGTCAAACTGACCTGAAGAGCGCATCCCCAATCCAGATGCAAGATTTGCAAGTCGGCGACCGCCTTTTGGCGGGAGGAACAGCCGCAGAGGATGGCAAGGCGGTTCTGGCCACCACAGCGATTGTCATGAAGAAGGCCGACATCGCCGAGAAGCAGGAGCAGGACCGCGAGGAATGGCAGAAGCACGGGGTTGCAGGCGTGGTGAAAGCAGTCGATGCGCAAGCGGGAACGATCAAGATTCCTGCTGGCATGCTGCCAGCTAAGGATCTTACGATTCATGTCTCGAAGAGCACCATCATCCACCGCTACGCGCCGGACTCGACCAATTTTGATGACGCCAAGCCGGGTACGCTCGACCAGATCAAACCCGGGAACGAACTGCACGCGCGCGGGACGCGCAGCGCTGACGGTAGCGAGCTGGCTGCCGATGAAATCGTTTCTGGCTTCAACAGTATCGCAGGCACAGTGATTTCAACCGATCAGGGAAATAATTCGGTCACCGTGATGGACCTGGCAACCAAGCGTCAGGTGACGCTGAAAATAACTGCCGATTCGCAACTTCACAAGTTGCCGCCCATGGTGGCGCAGCGCATTGCCATGCGCTTGAAAGGCATCGCGCCAGGCGGCGTGGGTGGCGGCGCGGCAGGCGGATCGCCGAGGATGGCGAACGCCGAGCGCCCATCGCCCGGGAATGGGCCGGGACAGCGCCCGGGCGGCGCGCCAGACTTCCAGCAAATGTTGAGTCGCATGCCAGCGGTGACGCTCGCCGACTTGCAGAAAGGCGATGCGCTGCTGATTGTGGCCACCGAGGGGAGTGCCAATTCGCCCTCGACGGCAATCATTTTGTTGAGCGGTGTCGAGCCGATTCTCACCGCCTCGCCCAGCCAGGCGGGAACCATTCTTTCGCCATGGAACCTGTCCACCGGAGGCGTAGCGAGTGCGATGGGGGATACTCCATAGATCCGCGGTCCATGAGAGTACGAATGTTCCCAATGCGCACGTGTGCCATCCTCGGTGTTCTTCTGTTCGCCACTCTTACGGCTAACCTGCCGGCGCAAACTGCGTCGGGCACTCTGCGCGGCCGGATCACCGATCCTTCGGGAGCCGTTATTCCCAACGCGTCGGTGGCAGCGACTAGTGCCGACGGAAAGTCGGTCACGGTAACCACGAACTCTCAAGGCGTCTATGAATTCAGGGCGCTGGCGCCCGGCGATTACACGGTCACCGCTACGGCGAATGGGTTTGCAGTTGACCAGGAAGAAGCGGTCAAAGTTGCCGCGGGACAGGTCCAGCAGTTTGACATCGCGCTCTCCATCGCCGTGGAAAAGCAGAATGTCGAAGTTCAGGAAGAGACTCCTACGGTCGATGTCAGCCCGCAAAATAGCGCGGGCACGCTGATCTTAAAAGGCCAGGACCTCGATGCCCTCTCTGACGATCCTGACGAGCTGGCGTCGGAGTTACAGGCGCTCGCCGGGCCGTCGGCGGGGCCGAATGGCGGACAGATTTATGTCGATGGATTTACTGCTGGGGAGCTGCCTCCAAAGTCTGCGATCCGCGAAATTCGCATCAACCAGAATCCGTTCTCAGCGGAATACGACAAGCTCGGCTATGGACGAATCGAGATTTTCACCAAGCCAGGGACGGACCAGTTTCATGGCCAGGTCATGATCAACGGAAATTCCTCGGCCTTCAATGCGCTGAGTCCGTTTGTAACCGAAGAACCGGGCTACTACTCGGAGATCTTTAACGGCAACATCAGCGGGCCGCTGGGTAAGAAAGCATCATTTTTCTTCACCGTGCAACAACGCAACATCGACAATGTCAGCGTGGTTGTAGCGCAAGTACTTAATCCCAATAACCAGATCGTTCCGTACAACACGACGGTTCCCAGCCCCTCGACGCGGTTGAATATCAGCCCGCGCGCCGATTTCCAGCTTTCGAAGAACAATACCTTGACGGTGCGCTATCAGTATGTACGGAATACCCAGGACAACGAAGGCATTGGTCAGTTCTCGCTGCCCTCGCAGGGCTTCAACTCCCACAGTACGGAACAGACGGTGCAAATCAGCGACACCCAGGTCTTAAGCCCAACGATGGTGAATGAGACGCGCTTTCAGTACATCCGCGATAGCAGCGACCAGCTTCCCATCAGCGACCAACCAACGCTGAATGTGTTGGCCTTCAACGGCGGAGGCAGCCCTCAAGGCACGGTTTACAACAACCAGGATCACTACGAACTGCAGAACTACACCTCCATCGCGCATGGCCGTCACTTCATCAAAGTTGGCGGACGGCTGCGAGGGACGCTGTACTCCAGCAACGAGGACTCGAACTTCAACGGGCAATTTACTTTTCCGTCGCTGAACGCGTATCAGATCACGCAAATCGGTCTGCAACAGAATCCGCCTTGGACGCCGGCAAAAATCCGCGCGCTAGGCGGGGGCGCCAGCCAGTTTTCCATCATTACCGGCCAGCCGCTGTCGGACGTCTCCATGATTGACGTCGGTCTGTATGCCGAAGACGAATGGCGAATCCGACCGAATATTTCGCTCAGCTACGGTTTGCGTTATGAAACCCAGACCGGCATCCCGTACCAGGGGGATTGGGCGCCACGCGTGAGCCTGGCGTGGGGACTTGGCCACTCCAAGGCGCCGAAGACGGTGCTACGCGGGGGATATGGGATCTTCTACGACCGTTTTTCCTACAACTATTTGCTGCAGGCGGAGCGACTGAATGGGGTCACGCAACAGCAGTACACCGTCAGCCAACCAGATTTCTATCCCCGGATTCCGCCGCCCAGCGAATTGAGCAAGTTGGCGACAAACTCGCCCACGGTTTACCAGGTTTCCCCCAATCTACGCATACCCTACACCATGGAAGCGGGCTTCAGCGTGGAGCGGCAGGTCACCAAGAATGCGACAGTGTCGGTCACCTATCTGAATTCGCGGGGAGAACATCAGCTTTTCCTGCGCAACGCCAATGCGCCATTGCCTGGAACGTACAATCCCTCAGACCCCACCAGCGGCATTCGCCCGTTCGGCGGGACCACCAATATTTACCAGTACAACTCGGAGGGGGTTTTCCTGCAGAACCAAATGATCGTCAACGGCCGGGTGAGCGTCGGAACCAAGCTCTCGCTGTTTGGCTTCTATTCGCTCAATTTCTCCAACAGCGACCTGGGAGCTAGCAGCGGGGGTGGAGGCGGCGGCGGCTTCTTTGGCGGTGGCTCCAGTTCGGCGGAGTTCATCATGAACTCGTACGATCCCATGCAGGACTACGGCCGCGCGGCGTTCGACGTTCGCAATCGCGCGGTCATTGGCGGCACTATTTCTCTGCCCTACGCCTTTCGCCTCAGTCCGTTTATCCTCGCGAACTCCGGTGCGCCCTTTAACATCATCGTGGGGCAGGATCTAAACGGCGACTCGATCTTCAACGATCGTCCGGCGCTTGTCAGCACGCCGGGTCCCGGCATTAAGGTCACGCCCTACGGCACATTCAATACCGTGCCGATTCCGGGCCAGCCCATAGTCCCTATCAACTACGCTACAGGCCAGAGCCTGTTTACCTTGAATCTGCGGCTGAGCAAGACCTTTGGACTGGGACCCAAGACGGAAAGTCATAGTGCCGGTGGTCAGCGTGGAGGAGGAGGTGGGGGTGGTCCGCGTGGAGGAGGAGGCGGTGGACTGGGCGGTCGCGGACTTGGCGGCGGGGGTGGCAGCCCGTTCAACTTTGGAAACGAAACCTCGCACCGCTACAACCTGACCTTCAGCGTCAGCGCGCGCAACCTGCTAAACAACGTCAACTATGCGCCTCCGATCGGCAATCTTAACTCGGGATTCTTCGGCACATCGAATGCGCTCGCCGGACCGCCGTTTTCGTCAGGATCAGCCAACCGTCGCATCGATCTGCAGATGCTGTTCTCGTTTTAGAACGGGAGCTGGAGATCAGGGGCTAGGGATTAGGGCTAGAGATTAGGGAGCGGAAGAAGCCGCTTGGCGAACTGAGGGCCCTGATCATCCCCATGGCGAGGCAACACGGTTTCTGCCGATCAACGGTGCACAGCAACAGCGGGCGATGACTCCGCGGCTAGCTCGCTCTTCCATGCCTGTTCGTAACCGACCGCAGCGTAGTAAAGGGCGCGGTCAAAGAACTGCCCCAGAGAGCGCACCAGTTCCATTTCACCAATGAGGTCTTCCGGTTCGAGTAGGCCCTCCAGCAACAGATAGTCCCACAAGACGTGCTTGGTGGTCTGGAAGGCAAACATGACCTGGCTGAACGGCACACCCTGCCGGGCACGCCGCGCCCCTAGACCGATGTATCTCTCCTCGACCTCCGACAACGTCTTGGACAGCAGCCAGTCGCCGACATGGCGATAGATTTCATAGGTCCTGTGCTTCAGTTCGTGAGCCGGGACCTTGTCCAGGAACTCGCGACACTCATCCGCATTCTTCAGTTTGTGGATTAAGGCTTCAGAAAGCTTATCAGCGTGTGTTTCGATGAGCTGAACCAGCCTGACGGCGAACATAAGCTGCCTCCTGATTAGGGAAAGAACTGCGTACGGCCCTGGAGACTCGAGGGCGACTCAACGGCTATCTACAGTTTCCACCTCAACCGGACGGCGTGGCAGTGACCGGCGGTACAGCGTGGCGTGACAAAAGTGCATCAGGCATTCACGCCAACTGCGCAGTGTTCCAGTTCATGCGCTACCGCTATGGACAGACGGCGGATACCCTCGCGAATCTGTTCGGGACGCGCGTTGGAGAAATTCAGCCGCATGTGCGAGCCGGTTTCTTGTCCCGCCGGGAAGAATGGCTCACCGGGCACAAACGCAACGTCCTGGCGCAAAGCCGTGTCCAGCAGCTTCATGGTGTCGATTCCAGGTGGTAGCGTGACCCACAGGAACAGACCGCCGAGTGGGTGGGTCCACGACACCTCAGGCGGGAAGTAGTCATGCAAAGCCTGGAGCATGGCATCACGACGCTCTTTGTACACCTTGCGAATCAGCTTCACGTGCTCCTCCATGAAGCCATCGCGCGCCACCTCGTAAGCCACCATTTGCGTGAAGCTGCTGGTATGAAGGTCGGTACTCTGTTTCAACTGCACCAGGTGGGTTATCACGTCGGGCGGGGCGACGATCCAGCCCAAGCGCAACCCCGGCGCCAACACCTTGGAAAAGGTGCTGAGGTAGATCACATTCCCCAGCAAATATCCGTTATCGCGCAGCAAGTTGGTGCGATCGAGCACCACCAGCGGCGGAATGTGCTCGCCTTCGTAACGCAATTGCCCGTAGGGATCGTCTTCGATGATCGGGATACCGTACTTGTCGGAGAGCAGTACCAGTTCGTCACGCCGGGAACGCGACAGCGTTGTACCGCCGGGATTCTGAAAGTTCGGCAGGATGTACATGAACTTCGGTCCGGAACGGAGAGCGCGTTCCATTTCGCTGGTCTGCAACCCGTCTTCATCGATGGGAACGGTCACGTATTCCGCGCCCATCAGGTCGAAGGCCTGCAACGCGCCCAGGTAGGTCGGTGACTCCACCAGGATGCGATCGCCTCGGTTGATGAGCAGCTTGGCGATCAAGTCCAGCGCCTGCTGCGAGCCCGAGGTGATAAGGATGTTATCGACGGTGGCGAGAATGCCGTACCGGGCCATGTGCGCAACGATCAGTTCGCGCAGCGGAAGATAGCCCTCGGTTGGTCCATATTGCAGGGCGACGGAGGGGTTGGTTGTCAGGACCTTCTGGCAAGCCTCGCGGAAGCGCTCCACCGGAAAAATCTCGGGTGCGGGCAGGCCGCCGGCGAAGGAAATCACCTCCGGACGCTGGGTGAGCTTCAGAAGCTCGCGGATGATGGAACTCTTGGCTGTTTTTGTGCGTTGCGCGTAGCGATGAGCCCAAGGCGCGGCCATACACACCTCCCCATTACAGATCAAGCTAGCGCAAATTTCATCGCCTGTCTGTGACGGGCGACACCAGCAGGGGGTGACCTCGGTCCGTTACGCGCCGCCGAACAAGGTCATCTGCTCAGTCTCTTGTTGGGGTGGATGCGCCTTTTGGCTGCGCGAGCTGAACTCTCGGCTGATGCCGTGCCTCTTGCGTAGGCGCGCCATCAGATCCGAAATGCGTTTGCTGTAGGCCTTGCTTACGAAGGCGCGGTCGGCGAAGCGCTTACGATAATCCTGAACCAGTTGGGGGAATTCTTTCTCCAGAAATGGAAGGAAGACGCTGGCGGAGCATGGTTTCAGGAACAACGGATTGGCGTAAATATATTTTCCACCCGCCAGCCTGGTTGCCTCTACGAGGGCATCCAGCGCCGAGGGCGAATCGGTAATGCCGGGCAGCACAGGTGCGCAGATGACACCTGCGTTGACTCCGGCGGCGTTTAGGCCGCGCACAGCGGCCAAGCGCAAGTCGGGACGCGGCGCGCGAGGCTCAAGAATGCGTGCCAGATTGGCGTCCATGGTGGTGATGGTGATGTTGACGAATAGCGAATTGTGCTCCGCAACCCGCTGCAACAGGTCAACGTCGCGCAGAACCAGGTCCGATTTGGTGACAATGCCGATTTCGAGCCCATGGTGCAGAGCCAGTTCTTCCAGAATGCCGAGCGTGACCTGGAACCGCTTTTCTGCTGGCTGGTAAGGATCGGTGGCCGTGCCGATGGCGATCTCTTCGCCGCGCTTCACCTTCTTCAGTTCTTGCCGCAGCAGCCACGCTGCCTGCTGTTTGACGTAAATCTTGCGCTCGAAGTCCACTCCATCACGCATCTCCATGAACTCGTGGGTGTAGCGCGCATAGCAATATTTGCAGGCGAACTCGCATCCCCGGTAGGGATTGATCGTCCAGGTAAACGGCATGCGACTGGAGGTGCAGCGATTCAGCAGGCCCCGCGAGGGGAGCGTGAAGTACTCCACCAGGTGGCCCTGGCGGATCGATTCGCCTTGTGCAGCGAGCTTGGCGATGCCGACCAGCGGGGCAGGTTTGCTTTCGTCGGCCTGGAGTAGGGAAGGGTGCATGGGAATACTTAGATTCGCCTTTTGTTCGCTTAACTGAATGCTAACTCCGGGGCGCATAGAAGTCAACGGGGATGCGGCTTGCAGAGTTGAAGCACTGTTTGTCGCGGCTATAGGGGTCCTTCGATTCCTCATGAAGTCCGCCACGGAGGACTCGTGCTGCGCCCAGGAGGACAGATGATTACGGTGAGAGACGGCTGAGTGGATGCTGAATGCTGAATGCTGACTGCTCGTGCGGAACCTAGTTCTGGGCCGTAACTGCGGCATCTCCGGCAAACTCCACATTGGGTTTCTGCGGAATGATGCCCGCCTGGTGGCCCATCTCCAGCAGCTTGGTGATTGCTGCGCGGCCATCCTTGCCGTAATCGAGGGTGCGCTCGTTGACGTACATGCCCACGAACTTATCCGCCATTTGGGGATCCAGGTCGCGAGCAAACTGCATGGCGTATTGCAGAGCTTCTTCGCGGTTATCGAGCGCGTATTGAATGCTGTCGCGCAGAGCAGTACAGCAGGCGTCGATCAGTTCGGGGCCGAGCGACCGGCGAATAGCATTGCCACCCAAAGGCAGCGGAAGGCCGGTTTCATCGCGCCACCACTTGCCCATGTCCAGGATGCGGTGCAGTCCTTCGCGGTTGAAGGTGAGCTGGCCCTCGTGAATGATCAGTCCAGCTTCGTACCTGCCCTCCAGCACTTTGGGAATGATCTCGTCGAAGGGAACGGTTTCGGTGGCGATATCGGGCGCGAACAACTTGAGCGTCAGATACGCGGTGGTCATCGTGCCCGGCACGGCGATTTTGCAATGCGTAATCTCATCGAGCGGAATATTGTGCGCAGCCACGATCATGGGACCGTAGCCGTCACCGACGCTGCCGCCGCTGGGCATGATGGCGTACTTGTCCTGGATGTACGGATAGGCATGAAAGGAAATGGCGGTGATGTCGTAGAAGCCGTCCATGGCTTTGCGATTGAGAGTTTCGATGTCGCAAAGCGTGTGGGCAAACTTCACCCCCGGGACACGAATTTTGTTGGTCGCCATGCCGTAAAACATAAAGGCATCGTCGGAGTCGGGACTATGCGCAACCGTGATTTCGCGAACGTTCTCGACGGAATTGAGGCTCATAGAAATAGTGACGCTGGGATGCATTCGTGAGCGGACCTTACAGCCTGTTCTGAGCGCCGAAGGGTCCGCGTCCAAGCTTCTTATTTACAAACTGCGACGCAAACGAAGAGCGGCTGCGGCGGCCACGGTCACCTTCAGGAGCTCCGCAACCAGGAACGGATACAAACCGAAAAATGCAGCGCGCTGCCAACTGTGCGTCATTATCGCCAGCCAACTAAGACCTCCCGCGAACAGTACCACCTCGGCAATCGCACCAGCCATCACGTCGCGCACAAATCCGAATGGCCCGCGCTCCACGATCCACCCTGCCACGAAGGCGACAACCGGGTATGCCCACAAGTAACCCGCCGTAGGACCGAACAACTGGGCCAAGCCTCCCGGACCTACCGGACTAAACACCGGCAAGCCCATGGCGCCCCACGCCAGGTACAGCGCGGCGGCGGCAAAACCGCGCCGGCTTCCCAGCGTGAGACCGATCAACAACACTCCAAAGTTCGCCAGGGTCAAAGGTACAGGGGTAAAGGGTAGAGGCAAAACCAGCCGGGCACAGACGGCGATGACGGCGCTGGCTCCAATCACGATGCCCGCCTGCTTAATCAAGCTGGAAGATGATTCGGAGATATTTGTGTCGGTATGTAGTGCAGCTCTTAACATTTCTTCCTCGTGAATCGGACAACGTTCTTATGAAGTTTTCTCTTCGGTGGTGCTATCCGCAGCGTCTTCGATTACGGCTCGAACCTGGGCATCCATCTGCTCCTGCCGGAGATGCCGCTTTACGCGAAAATGAATCGCCAGTGCCACGATGACGAGCGCTGCGGTGCACAGAACCAGAAGTGCAAAAAATAGTCTAATCACCGAACCTCAGAATATCAGATCGGGAATAGCGGAACTCCAGATTGGGCGGCAGGTGGCTTCCTCTGACGGTTTCGACTGCCAGCGGCTACACACCGACGGGAAATGGCTTGGCGCTGTGCTCTTCGCCGCGCTCGCGCACCAGGCTGTCAAAGCGGCCCTGAAGCAACGACATCAGGCCGGTGTACCAGTATCCGAAGACGAACAGGAACAAGAACGGCACCGTGATGTAGTTTTCATTTGCGATGGCGTACCAGACCGTCAAGGCAAAATATGTGCCAATCAACAACTCGATATATGGGACCCAGCCCAGACGCTTGCGATACTTTTTGGCCGCGATAGCTCTGTCTTTTTTGTTGACGACGCGGTATTTCGGAGTGCGCGCAAAAGCGCTCTGATGGCCAGCGAGCGCTTCCAGCACGGCTTTGCTGTTGGTGATGGTCAATCCAATACCCAGCGCCATCAGGGGCGGCAGATACCAAATCGTGCGATACCAGGTTCGGGGAAACAGCTCTCTTTGCGAGACCAGATAAAAGCTCGAGATCGAAAACGTGGAAGCCAGAAACAGCGGCAGATCGATGTACACCATCTGAAACCAGCCCTGATAGAAGCGAATAATCATGGCCGGCAGCAGCAGCGTGCTGAGCACGATCATCAGCGGATAGCTGATATTGGCGGTCAGGTGATACCAGGCTTCCATCTTCTCCCGCCGCGAAACATTCGCCCGCAGCACCTTCGGCAAGTCCTTCTTGGCGCATTGGATCAGGCCCTTGGCCCAGCGCGCCTGCTGCGTCTTGAACGCGGTCATCTCGATGGGCAGTTCCGCCGGGCATCCCACGTCCTGCAGATAGCGAAACTTCCATCCCTTCAGTTGCGAGCGGTAGCTCAGGTCAGTATCTTCGGTGAGGGTGTCATGCTCCCAGCCCCCGGCATCGTCGATCGCCTGGCGTCGCCACATGCCGGCCGTACCGTTAAAGTTGAAGAACACTCCCGCGCGCGAACGGCCACCATGCTCCAGCACGAAATGCCCATCGAGCAGGATGGCCTCGACCTGCGTCAGATAGGAATAGTTACGGTTCAGGTGCGTCCAGCGCGTCTGCACCATCCCGATTGCCGGATCGGCGAAGTGGTGGATCACTTTCATCAGCCACTCGGGTTGCGGCGTGAAATCGGCGTCAAAGATGGCGACGAACTCGGTGGTGGATAGCTTCAGGCCGGCATCGAGAGCGCCGGCCTTGAAGCCTTCGCGGTTGTCGCGGTGGTGATAGCTGATGTTATGGCCCATGGCGGCGTAGCGCTCCACCACAGCTCGCGCGACTTCGACGGTTTCGTCGGTGGAATCGTCGAGCACCTGGATTTCCAGCTTTTCGCGCGGATATTCCATCTTGCAGACGCACTCCACCAGCCGGTCGATGACGTACTGCTCGTTGAAAATCGGCAGTTGGATGGTGACCCGGGGCAATTCGGCAAAGTGCGACTCCGGTTCGGTCACTTTGTTCTTGCGGTATTTGTAGTACAGGTAAACCAGTTGATAGCGGTGCATGCCATAAAACGCCAGCAGCACCAGCACGACGAAGTAAGGAATCAGCAACGCCATGTCGAAGGCGTTGGCGTGATAAAGACCTTTAAACGTCGGATCGAGAAAATGCGATCTCAGGTAGTGGCGCACCCCATGCGGTTCCACCAGCAGACTGCACATCAGACTGAAAGCGGCGCTCAGGAATGTACTCTCCGGAAGAAAGTTTGCAGACGGTAGGCCACGTCGGCAGTCGCGGACGAGGCGCGCGCCTTTACCGATTGATTGTACTCGACGGGACGGCGGGAAACAGCGGGAACTCGGCCGCGCTTATTCGTGAAACCGGTACGGCGGGCGAAATAAACGTGACTCATTTCGCGATGAACAGTCCGGCTGCATTGACTCTTAACCGCGAACGGCTAACAATAAAACCACGCGGAACGCGATGAGCTGGCAAGCCCTAGTTGCGGCAGTACTCGGATGCTTCCTGAGCTGCCCGTTGTTCTCAAACGGGCAAGTGACCCCCTCTTCCCCTGGGTCAGCATCCAGGGCCGCCTCCGCCGAGCAACATTATCCCGAAGAGGCGTTTTTGTCTTCGACGCGTTACACCAATGGCTTTTTCGGCTTTTCCTTCGAGCTTCCGGCGGACGCGCATCTGGAGGCGATTTCGCAGCCAGTCGCCGCCGATGGGCGGATTCAACTGCTGAAATTGGGCGGTCCTTCGCCCGCTGATGCAGCGGTTTCGATTGTCGCTTTTCCGCCACAGTCGCAGCAGACTCAGGAGACGAAAGCTCTGCTCCGCAATGCGCTCGACCAGGAACTGTTCAGGGGAGTGGAAGAACTTCGCGCCCTGTCGAAGACCATGCTTGCGGGCCGCCAGTTCTACTTCTACGAAACCCGCCGCGGGATCGACCAGCATATGCTGGCTGCCGCCAATCTCAATGGCTATGTGGTGCTGGTGGAGTTGGGCGCCCACAACGAGAAGATGGTGAAAGAGCTGGAGTCGTGCTTTCAGCGCGTCGTGTTTTTTGCGCCTCCGCAGGTTCGGCAGTACATAATGGCGGACGCTCAGCCGTATGAAGGCCCGGCGATCTCGTCTCATCGCCTGGCCCTGTTGCAAGCCGATCCGCCGGAAAGCCACATTGACCCTGGCAAACTCGAGGGCAGCGTCTATCGCAATCCAGCGCTCGGATTTAGCTACCAGCTTCCGCCCGGATGGTTTGTGGAATCGCAAGGAGCGGTATTGCCGGCCATCGAACGCGCACGCGCAACGGATTCGTGGGCGGCGCTGTTCGACGGCGGTACACCCAATGGGGGTGCTGCGGAACGCCAACTAATGAAAGCGTGCAGCCGGACCCTGTTTTCGGTGTGGGCAAAGCAACCGGGAGCGGACGGCCAGATCCCCTACGATGATTTTGCTGAGGTAACGCTGTCGGCAATATCGGCAGAGTGTCTTCCTGGCGTGAAGTTTCCGGCAAGTTCGGCCGACCAGCGAGTGCTGCGGGAGTTTTTGCTGCGGCTCGGGCGCACCCATCCCATCCTGCACGACATGCGCGACGGAGAATTTTTCACCTCCCAAGGCATGGTCTTTCTCTTGCTCCACGGAAGCAGCGCATTCAAGGTACCCAATGACGAACTCTCGCGGCGCTTATCGGTGGCGATGGCTATCACCGAACGGCGAGGTGAGCTGCTGACCTGGTTTTTTGCTGCTCCTCACGACAGCGAGTTGGAACCATTGCTAAAGGAGAGAGTCCAATTCGATCCGGAGCCGACGACCAGTGAAGCCGCTGCTGCGAAAGCAGAAAGCGGGGAAGCGCCCCCTAAGGGCGATGCCCCGGCTGGGGCTGCAGGTGCAAACTCTGCGCCAGGTTCAAACTCGCAAGCGGCCGCCGGTTCCGCCTCCGGAACCAGCGCAAGCCTGCCAGGTGGTGGCTCGACTGTGGATGGCCCGGCTTCGACAACTGCGGGTGGCCAGAATGGCGCCTCGAATTCGAGCGGAACAGCTCCCGGTGGCACTTCGCAGCCGCAGAATGATTCTTCCAGTACTCCGCAAGCGACGCGCCCAACCTTGCTTCGTCCCGGCGAGACCATAGAAAGCCAGCAAGGAAACGGGCCGCCCGTCCGGAAGCATTGACTTAGCGCGGATGGGTGGCTGTTAGTTCAAGAAGAACTTGGTATACAACGTATCCCGCTGTGCAGGACGGAAGCCAGCATCGCGAATGATGCGGCGCAGTTCCTCTTCGGTGGTGCAGTTGCGAACGCCAGCGGCGCGCACCACATTTTCCTCGATCATTACCGAGCCGACGTCGTTGCCGCCGAAGCGCAAGCCGGTTTGGCAGACCTTCAGGCCCTGCGTTACCCAACTCGATTGCACGTTCTCGAAGTTGCTGAGGAAAAGGCGCGCGATAGCCAGCGTCTTCAGGTATTCGACCGCCGTGGCTTCGTCCCAGCCGCGCCCGCCGAGCGCGGTATTTTGCGGCTGAAATGACCAGGGAATAAATGCGGTGAAGCCGCCCGTCTCTTCTTGTAGATCGTAGACGTGCTGGAAATGATTGATGCGGTGCTCGTAGGCTTCGCCGACGCCAAACATCATGGTCGCCGTCGTTCTCATGCCCAGTTTATGCGCGGTGCGGTGTACGTTGAGCCAGTCGTTGGTGAGGCACTTCAAGCGCGCGATCTTGTAGCGCACTTCGTCGTCCAGGATCTCGGCGCCGCCGCCGGGGATGGAATCGAGCCCGGCATCGCGCAGGCGCTTGATGGTGTCTTCAATGGTGAGGCCGCTGACTTCGGCAATGCAGATGATCTCGGACGCCGAGAAACAATGCAGGTGCACCTGCGGAAAGCGCTGCTTCATGCCGCTCAACAGAGCTTCGTACCACTCGATCTTCAGATCGGGATGCAGACCGCCCTGCAGCAGCACGCCCGTTCCGCCCAACTCCACCGTCTCGCGCACCTTGTCGTAAATGGTGTCGAAATCGAGAAGGTAACCTTCCTTCGCCATCTTTCCCTTGAGCGGGCGGTAGAAGGCGCAGAAGGTGCAGTACTCGGTGCAGAAGTTGGTGTAGTTGATATTGCGGTCGATGATGTAGGTCACTACGCCGTCGGGGTGCAATCTGCGGCGCAGCGCATCGGCTTCCATCCCGATGCCGATGAGGTCATCGGAGCGATACATTTCCAGCGCTTCAGCTTTGGTCAGAGACATAAGGACTCACAACCCACAGTGACATTCTAACCGGGCCCAGAGCGCGCAGGGAAGCCGGCCATTTATTTACGGGTAGCGGGAAACCTTGATCGCAGGCTGGCACATCCAACCTTAGCGATACTGGGTCCGCAACAATCCTGCGCAAATGGCGTTTATAGCAGGGTGCTTCTCAAACCAGCTCTGGAGGCGGTGAGCTGAATGATGTTGCCTGAATGCCATCTAAGAACATGCACAAGAATTCTGGCGGCTGCGCTGCTATTGGCCATGCCGTTTCCCGCCCGAGCTGTTCTGGGCGACACTGCCGCCTCGGTCCTTAGCGACCAGGCCCGCATGAAGGGAACGCTGCGCAGCGTGGACCGGGGCGCCTATGTCATGCATGAAATCACCACAACGACTGGCGCTGTGCGAGAGTTCGTAACTCCTGGCGGAGCGGTTTTCGGCGTCGCCTGGGAAGGCCAATTCCCCCCCAACTTTCAGCAGTTGCTCGGCCCTTACTACCAACAGGTCCAGCAAGCGATTGCAAAACAGGCCAGCGAACAACCGACCCGCCGGCGCCGCGGTCCGGTCATGATCGAAACGCCTGGCATCGTGTTCTCTCAAGGCGGACACATGCGCAGCTTTCACGGACAAGCCTACATTCCACAACTACTGCCGCAAGGCGTCGAAGCCAGCGATATCCGCTAAGGGAGAACTATCGTGCAAAAACTATGGCTGTTGCTCGTGCTGGCAAACCTGGCGCTGATGGCGGCTTGCGGTGGAGGTGGCAGCGGATCATCGACGATCACGTCGGTAACCGTGACCTGCCCGTCCCCCATCCAATACGGCGGAACCAGTCAATGCTCGGCAACGGTGACAGGAACGGGAAGCTTCAGTTCGGGCGTGACGTGGGCGGCGAGCGCCGGCACGATCTCGGCCTCGGGCTTGTTCACCGCGCCGTCAGGAGGAGTTACGTCACTGCAGGTCACCATTACGGCAACCTCGACGCAGGACACCAGCAAGTCGGGGACAGCCACGGTGACGGTAAATCCGACGCAGCAGACGAACAATGTTCAGCCGATCGTTGTAGATGCCGGCCCTGAGCCGCAGACCTTCACCTCCACGAATGTGGCCTTCACTACCGTCACGGTTTGCGTGCCAGGTACGACCACCTGTCAGAGCATCGACCACGTTATGGTGGACACCGGCTCTTCTGGCTTGCGCCTCATCTCGGGTGTCTTGAGTATCGCGCTGCCTCCAGAAACTGACCCCAATAACAACAACGACGCCTTTGACGAGTGTTTGGTGTTCTTGGATGGCTACATCTGGGGACCGGTCGCAACGGCAGACGTCACTATGTCCGGGGAAACGGCTTCATCAGTGCCGGTACAGGTCATCATCCCATCATCGAGCTCACCGGCGGTCCCAAGTAGTTGTTCCGTTCAGAATCCGGCAGGAGGGGCTGGTAACGAGGGGGGCAGCAGCAATTCCAATAGCGTTGCCACTTTCGGCGCTAATGGGATTATCGGTGTGGGACTGTTCCAGCAGGATTGCGGAGGATACTGCGTGTCCCAGGGCTCGACCTGTAATAGTAGCAACGACAATCCGTGTGTCTACTATGATTGCCCACTCTCGGGCTGCAGTCCTGCCAACATTGCTCTCGCGGAGCAGATACCTAACCCGGTGACGGCGTTCACCTCGACGGGTGACGATAACGGGGTAATCATCGAACTGCCTTCCGTTCCTGACGGCGGTTCGTCGCCTGTGGGCGGACCATATTTAACCGGCTCGTTGATCTTCGGTATAAACACGCAATCCAACAATCAGTTGAATGGCACACAAGTTTACGACGTTCCGGACTCCGGACCCGATGCTGGCGGCTTCACCACCATCTTCAATGGAAACACCTATACCAGCAGTTTCATCGACAGCGGCTCGAACGGGTTTTTCTTCAACGATTCCAGCATCTCAACCTGTCCCAGTCCTAATCAGTACTGGTTTTGCCCAACCACCTCGCCCCTCAGTCTCAGCGCCCAAAACCAGGGAACGAACATGAGTTCTCCCGTATCGGTCAGCTTCAGCATCGAGAACGCGGACAATCTTTTCAACACTCCCAACACTGCCTTCAGCACGCTAGCTGGACCGTATGGAAGCACACCACCGGTGGAATTCGATTGGGGGCTATCGTTCTTCTATGGACGAAATGTTTTCACGGCTATCGACAACACGAACACTCCCGGAGTAGGCCCCGGACCGTACTTTGCCTACTGACGGAACGTGATCCCATAGAGCGCGTTCCATTACCGGTATCCAAGTTGTGACAGCCGGACAGCGGACCGCAAGCGGCCAACAAGGAGAAAAGACCGGCGGAGCGCCGGCCTGAATGAAGGCCTCACTTCGTCTTTGGAGGCGTACCTGCGCTGCTCTTACTTTTTGCGGCCGTTGCCCGATGGGCGATGATCTTGTCCTGTATGCCATCGTAAGTCTTCTGCGGAACAATCTTGCGAGTCAATAGGTCGCGCTTCGAATGGTAGGGGCGGCCGTCAACAATCTTCTGCGAGTAGGCGCTGCCAATGCCCAGCAGTGCTTCTAGTTGATCTTTCGTGGCGCTGTTGATGTCGAGTTTCTCCGACGGTGAGGTGGCCGAACTCGTCGGCTTGCTGGTCTGCGCGGCTTTGCCGCCAGCCATAGCGCTGGAGGCCGTGCTCTGCGCGAGCAACGGTAAAGTAGTCAACGCGAGCATTAAGGCTAGGTAACGCGCGAGATTGCGGAGTTTCATGGGCGCGCCTCCATTTGGCTGTCAGTCGAATGCTACGCGCTGGGTGGCCACCTGTCACGCAGCATAGCGCACGCTACTTGCGCGAACTTCCGAATGCCACGGGCCCCAGGAAGCGCAGCTCAGGGGCTGCCGGAACCAGTCCAATCTCTTGCGCATACCGCAGGAAGAGTTGCAGACCGGCATGGTTTTGGCGGTCGAGATAGTAATGAACGTTCTCGGTGAGATAGGTAAGAATGTCGGCTTCGCTCAGCCTAAGCTTGGACGACCACTGTTGAGCGATAACACGGAGGTTCGCCGGCTCCAGCCCGTGGTCTCGCGACTGCTGAAACACTTTCACCAGGTCAAGATCGCGGGGCGCTCGATCCAGCGAGTCGAGTCGTACCGCCCAGAAGGCAAACACAAACGGCTGGCCCGTCCGTTCGTGCCACAGATGGGCCAGGTCATACACGAAGTACTCTTTGCCGACGGCTATCTCCAGAGCTGCGTCGCCGATCAGCAGCGCTGCGTCATGGCTGTGCAGCATGTGGTCAAGCTGCGGGGCGTGCGGTGTGAGCTGCCGGGGACCCCCGAAAAACTTAGCAAACAGCACCTGCAACAGCGCCACCGAAGTGCGGGATGAAGTGTCGGTAGCAACCGTCTCTACCTGCTCCATGGGTTTCCTGCTGACCAGCAGGATCGATCGGACAAAATCCCGGGTAGCGATGGCAATGTTTGGCAGGATCACTAACCCCGGTATCTCCGCGTACGTGAAAGCCGGGATGATGCCAATGTCGGCCTGATTTGCCGCCAGGGCAGCCGCACATGCGGAGGGAATAGTGTATTCAATGGCAAAATCGCGGCCCGCCTCTCCGTGCTCGAAGTCCCACATGAGCGGCGCAGTATTCAGAAAGGAAATGGCAGAGATGCGTAGGGGGGCCATAAACAGTCGAGTCTAGCAAAGCTAGCGTGGTCGCGTCGGCGCCGTGAGTCGCTTCCCTCTGTTTTAATCTGCACCGCGGCGGCGCAATCACGTCGATGTGTGACAGCTAAACTTCTTCATTGCCCAGTCCAAGCCTCATCATTGAATGCGAGTGAATGCCGTGCGGGAGAAGACTTGATGGACACTCCGATGGGAGCTGTGATTGTCATTGGCACCTCAATGCTGCTGTCTATTGCAGGATTGCTGGTGGTGCGCCGCTACGCCAACGTCGACTGGCTGAAGCGGCATCACGAAGTTGCCAGCTATTTCTTCCTGATGATTGGAACGCTCTATGCCGTGCTGATCGCCTTTGCCATCTACGTAGTCTGGAGCGCGTCCAAGGAGGCGGGCACCAACCTTGAACACGAAGCGACCGAGGTAGCCGACCTGTCTCGTCTGTCGATGGCAATGCCTGACCCACAGCGCAGCAAGATCACCCTAGCCCTCATGGAGTATCTCAACGCCGTAGTGGAAGATGAGTTTCCGGGTATGGAGCAAGGTCGCGAGAGCCAGCGGACCTGGACCGCGGTGCAAAACCTGTGGGATGTGTATGGGGCGATCCAGCCCGAAACACCACGGTTGCAAATCTATCTCGCGGAATCGCTGAAGCACGTGACTCAACTCTCGGACTATCGCCGGACCCGGCTGTTCGCCAGCCGTGGCACGGTCCCCTCCACGCTATGGTACCTGTTGCTTTCTGGCGCGGTGCTGCTGGTTGTCTTCACCTATTTTGTCGGGCACGAGAGCGCCTGGGCACAGGCCGCCATGACGGCGGCGCTGGCGGGGGTTCTGGCCTTCAGCCTGTTTCTAGTATGGTCGCTGGATAGTCCCTATTCGGGGGTGGCAAGCGTTACGCCGCAACCATTCAGTCTGGAACGTGTGCATGTAGCCTCGAGGATGCCAAAGTAATCTCACCTCACCATGAGATCCGACGCCCATTAAGTCTGCTTTCAAATTAACAAGACCTCACCTGCACTGGTGACACGCTCCCTTGACGGTAACCAGGTTGATGGTTACTGTCCGAGCAGGGGAAGACATTTGCCGCTTTGGGGAGTTGCTATGCACGCTGAAGCACTGGTGAGAGCTCACGATTACGCAGTGACCCGCAAACTGCAATGGCTGGCTTTGTCGTTGACTCCCGGAGTGGGCGTCGGACGCGGCCGCAAGCTGGTTGAAATGTACGGGGACATTGACCGGCTGTTCACTGCGTCGCTGACTGAACTGGAAGCGGCCGGCCTCGCCAGCGCGGCGGCCCAGAGTCTGGCGTTAGGTAAGTCGATGGAATTGGCCAACGCCGAATTTGACCATGCCCGGGAACTGGGCGCTGAAGTAATCGTTCCCGGAGACGCCGAGTTCCCCAGACGCCTGCTGGAAATTTATGATCCGCCACTCGTGCTTTATCTTAAAGGAAACCCAGAAGCTATAGATAAGCCAGGAATTGCTATCGTAGGCACCAGGCATCCAACGCCCTACGGAACGGGCATGGCGGAGCGGCTCGCCTGCGACCTTGCGGCCCGCGGACTCATCATATTCAGTGGGATGGCTCGAGGTGTGGACACCGCCGCCCATCGTGGCGCTTTGCAGGCACACGGCCACACCGTGGCGATCTGGGGTACCGGAATCGACGTGGTTTACCCGGCGGAGAACCGCAAAATCACCGATCAGATATTGGCTGAAGGCGGTGCCATTCTGAGCGAATTTCCGCTGGGGACTTTTCCGGCGCCGCAGAATTTTCCCATCCGTAATCGGCTGATTAGCGGCATTGCCATTGGGGTTTTGGTACTCGAGGCGGGGGAGTTCAGCGGGACCCGCGTGACGGCCCGTTGTGCATTAGAGCAGGGACGGGAGGTTTTTGCCGTGCCGGGCAACGTCACCAACAAGCTTTCCTGGGGTCCTAACACGTTGATTAAGCAGGGTGCCGCGCTCGTAGCGACCTGGGAGGATGTGTGGGAAGCGCTGCCCGCCGATGTCCGCTTGGCCCTCACTCCGCCGGAGCCGCCTGCATCGGAGGAGGGTGCTGCGTCATCACTGTTTGAAGGGGAGCAGTTGCCGCCGAGCGAGAAAAGGGTTTATGCCCTGATGCGAGCGGACGAATCCATTCACATCGACCAACTGGTCGAGCGCCTGGCTTCATACCTTTCGTCTTCTGAAATATTCAGCGCCTTGTTCGAACTGGAGCTGAGCGGCCGCATCCGGCAACTGCCGGGGAAGTACTTTGTGAGAAGCATGTAGCTGTCAGCCGTCAGCCATCAGCTATCAGCTATCGGCCCAAGCCGTAAAGCCGCAAAAGAGGAAAATTGTGCAGGACTTCAGGAACCTCGACGTATGGAATAAGGCACACAAGATCACGCTGGAAATATATCGGCTGACTGAAAGCTTTCCGAAATCAGAGGTGTTTGGTCTGTCGAGTCAAGTTCGGCGTGCGGCCTCATCAATTCCTACGAATCTGGCGGAAGGATGTGGGCGTACCCAACCGGAATTTGGAAGGTTCGTTCAAATCGCATTCGGCTCGGCGTGCGAAGTGGAATACCAGCTTCTGTTGGCGCGAGATATTGGATTTCTTCCTTCCCAGAGCTACGAATCTATAAACGCCGATGTGATCGAGGTGAAGCGTATGCTCAACTCTCTGCTGAAGCGAATCCAACGGGACGCGGCGACCGCTGCGGGGGGCGGTGTAGTGCGTCGTGTCCCACCAAGATATTGAAGACCGGGGCTTTAGCTGACAGCTGACGGCTGACTGCTGATGGCGCAGTTTCGCCGAAGGGCGAAACCGTGCTAGCTTCTAAACGTAATTCGCAATATTTGAGGTCCCATTGTCAAAAGGTTTAGTCATCGTCGAGTCGCCCACCAAAGCCAAGACGATCCAAAAATATCTCGGCTCGGGCTATGAGGTCGAAGCCTCACTCGGGCACATCAAGGACCTGCCCAAGAAGTCGCTGGGGGTCGATCTTGACGATAATTTCGCGACCGAGTACGTAATCATTCCGGGCAAGGAGAAGGTCGTCGCCCGGCTGAAGAAGCTGGCGAAAACAGCCAATGCCATCTATCTGGCGCCCGACCCCGACCGCGAAGGGGAAGCCATCGCCGCTCACCTGGCCGAAGAACTTGGCGGTGACTCGATTGATGGCAGGAAGAAGAGCAAGAAGGGCGGGATTGCGATCCGCCGCGTGACGTTCAACGAAATTACCAAGCGCGCCGTGCAGGAGGCATTCCTCCATCCGCGCGATATCGATAGCAATCTGGTGGATGCGCAGCAGACCCGCCGCGTGCTCGACCGGCTGGTGGGGTACCAGGTGTCGCCGCTGTTGTGGGACAAAGTGCGCCGGGGGATTTCCGCCGGACGCGTGCAAACCGTGGCCTTGCGCCTGATCGTTGAGCGCGAGCGCGATATCAAGGCGTTCGTCAAGGAAGAGTACTGGACCATTGACGCCCATCTGCACGGCAACAAGCCGCCGAACTTCGCGGCGCGGTTCATTGGCATCGGCGACGAAAAAACGCCTGTGACGAACGGCGAAGATGCCGCCAAAATCAAGGCTGCGATCGAGACCGCCGACTGGAGTGTTCGCTCGGTTGACAAGCGCGAGCGCCGGCGCAGTCCGGCCGCCCCGTTTACCACCAGCAAGTTCCAGCAGGATGCCTCGCGCAAGCTGCGCTTCAGCGTGAAACGCGCCATGATGATCGCCCAGCGCCTGTATGAAGGCGTCGACTTGGGCGAGGAAGGCACGGTCGGACTCATTACCTACATGCGTACCGACTCACCCCAGGTGTCGAACGACGCCGTGGCCGAGGTGCGCGCGCTGATCGGCAAGGAGTATGGCAAGGAGTTCTTGCCTGAGGCGCCGAACACGTACAAGTCGAAGAAAAGTGCCCAGGAGGCACACGAAGCGATTCGCCCGACGGCTGCTTCGCGGCATCCCGACCGGATCAAGAAGTATCTGCACGAAGACGAGTACAAGGTTTACAAGCTCATCTGGCAGCGTTTTGTCGCTTCGCAGATGAACCCCGCCGTCTTCGACCAGACTACGGTGGAGATCGACGCGAAGAACGGCAACGACGTTTACCGCTTCCGGGTTACCGGCTCGGTGCTCAAGTTCGAAGGCTTCCTGAAGGTATACGAAGAGTCGAAGGATTCCAAAGACGAAGAGGACGAAGCGCTAAAGCATAAGCTGCCGGTGCTGACCGAAGGACAGAAGCTGACCCTGAAGGGGGTCGATGCCGAACAGCACTTTACGGAGCCTCCGCCGCGCTTCAACGAGGCTTCGCTGGTGAAGGAACTGGAGGAGCGCGGCATCGGACGTCCGTCCACCTACGCGGCTATCATCAGCACCATCCAGGAGCGGCAATACGTGCAGAAGATCGGGGGAAAGTTCATTCCCACCGAAATTGGATTTGTGGTCACCGATCTGCTGGTGGCCAACTTCAAGGACATTTTCGATTTGCAATACACCGCACGGCTGGAAGAGGAACTCGACGAGATTGAGGACGGCAAGGAACGCTGGACCGACGCTCTGGCCGAGTTCTACAAGAAGTTCGAGAAGGAACTCCATTACGCCGAAAAGCACATGGAGAACGTGAAGCGGATGGAGAAGCCCACCGACGAAAAGTGTGAGCGGTGCGGCTCGCCGCTGGTTATCAAATGGGGCAAGCACGGGTCGTTTTACGCGTGCAGCACCTACG
>Ga0116130_1000483_pt1 | contig 24925 bp, 26 predicted proteins | sample June2015DPH_17_5_FD_89733 | JGI IMG/M metagenome (GOLD analysis project Ga0116130, IMG submission 89733) | Peatland microbial communities from SPRUCE experiment site at the Marcell Experimental Forest, Minnesota, USA - June2015DPH_17_40 | ecosystem: Environmental > Terrestrial > Soil > Wetlands...
CGCGCCTGCACCAGACTGAGGATGGCGTCTTGCGCCGCAAGTTCCCGCACAACGCGCAACGGGTGAATCAAGGAGAGCAAGGCGGAATCCGCGAGCCGCTCCGGCGGCGCCTCAAACGGCAGCAAAACCCAGCCTGGACGGGCTCGATGAGTTCGTGACCCAGGCGATGAAGGACTGCAAGGTGCTGGGACTCGCCATCGCAGTCGTCCAGGGCGACAAAGTGATTCTCGCGAAGGGGTATGGCTATCGCGAAATGGAAAAGCAGCTGCCGGTAACACCAAATACACTGCTTGCCATTGGCTCGATCACCAAATCCTTCACCGTGACGACACTGGGCATGGAGATGGACGAAGGCAAAGTCGACTGGAATGAGCCGGTCCGCGACTTTTTGCCCACATTCAAGCTGTATGAGCCAGTACTGACTGAGCAGGTGACGATTCGCGATCTGATCATGCATCGTACGGGCCTTCCGCGCCACGATCTCGTCTGGTATTCGTCAGACTTTGGACGCGAGGATCTGCTGGGTCGTCTGCAGTATCTTGAGCCCAGCAAACCACTCCGTACGAGATTTCAGTACAACAACCTGATGTTCATGACCGCGGGATATATCGCCGGCCAGTTGAACGGCACGAGTTGGGAAGACGCCGTTACCCAGCGCATCTTCAAGCCGCTGGAAATGAGCGACACGAATTTCTCAGAGGCGGAGACCCAGAAGAACGTCGACTTTGCCGAGCCCTATCGCAAAGGCAGTGACTTGAAGGCCGAGTTGAAACGCATTCCCTTCGACGCGCAGTGTCCAGATCGCTACGCCATGGGTCCGGCGGGCGAGATCAACAGCAATGTCGACGATATGAGCAGGTATCTGCTTTTCCACATGAATCAGGGGAAGGTTGCGGGCAAACAGCTTCTCTCCGAGAGCAATTCAGTCCAGATGCAAACTCCGCAGATGGTAATTCAGGGTGCGCCCGCCTACAAAGAAACGGGCGAAAGCAGTTATGGGATGGGTTTCTTTCTGTCCACTTACCGCGGGCATAGAGAAGTTGAGCACGGAGGGAACATTGACGGCTTCAGTGCCGAGTTCGTGTTCCTGCCGGCAGATCGAATCGGAGTCGTCGTCCTGACCAATCTCAACGGCAACCCCCTGCCGAACATCGTCGCCATGAACGTCTTCGACAGGCTGCTCGGCCTCGACCAAGTCCCGTGGAACCAGCGTCTCCTCGCAACCGAAGCGGGAGGCAAAAAGTCGGAGCAGGAAGCGAAGGACAAAGGCTATACTCCGCGCAAACTCGGAACTCATCCCTCGCACGACCTGAAAGATTATGCCGGCGATTACTCGAACCCGGGATATGGGATTGTGAGCATTGAGCCTAACGGCGAGGCTTTCAAGTTGACACTCAACCAAGTCAGCGAGCCCTTGGAACACTGTCACTACGATGTTTTCCAGGTGCCCGCCGACCCGCTCGATCCATTTGAGAAGATGAAGGTCGAGTTCCTCACGGACATAGACGGGGGCATCTCAAGTCTCTCGATGCCGCTCGAGCCCAGCGTGAAGGACATTGTCTTCACGCGCATGCCCGATCGGCAACTTACCCAGCGCAGCTTTATCGAGGCCTTTATAGGCGACTATGAGATTGAGGGATCTCCGGTGCCGCTGAAAGTCTCGCTCCGGGGCGAAAACTCCCTCCTCATCAGCGTTCCCGGACAGCCCGATTACAAGCTGAATCCGAAGCGCGGCACCACGTTTCAGCTTGCAGATTTCAGCGGTATCACGATTGAGTTCAAGCGGGACGCGACGGGAAAGGTGACTGAGGCTGTGCTTAACCAGCTTGGCAGGGTGATTGTTCTGAAGAAGAAGCAGACACCGTGAGACGATTGGCCGATGGGACGAGTTCCCACCGAATCGGATGCCCTGCCTTGACTGCGCAGTTTGCGGCGAAGGTGGGGCGTTCGGCGTAAGATCGGCTTTGCACGGATTACCTCGAAATGAAACCAGCCACTCCAGTGACGCTGAAGGACCCAGTCGTCCCCTCTTCCCAACGGCCCAAACTCATAACGCAGTTCTCTCCTAAGTCTTGAAAATCCGGATATGAAACCGGACCAGCCGGTCATCTGCTTGCCAGTTTTCGCTACCGTTGCCACTTCTCCGGTAAAAGCGTTTGAACGCGCACAGAGCACCTCGCCTCACTTCGGTCATTCCTGAAAACGCGCCTCCGATAGAGCACTAGCGTCACTCGGAATCGACGGCGGGCGACAATGGAGCAACTTCCCAGAACGGGACTTGGCAAAGTTTGATATAGGATTTTGAGACAGCATGCAAACGGAACGCATTCGGCTGGACGTAACCTGAGTCCCAAGTCTCCAATTTGCAGTCAAAACTCGAGAGCAATTGTGGGAATCCTCTGGGAGAACATGAGGCGTTTGAGTAATGCTCTCTCGGCGGGGATGACAAGATGCGACACTCAGCACCTCGGGCTAAGAACAGAACCGCCCGAAGATGTTAGCCAGGGCAGCAGCCCGCAATTGATCCACGCTCCCGAATCAAGAATGGATGGCGTAAATATCTTCTAACTGCAGGCGCGTGGCATCAAGCCGCGTGGCAATCAGATCTACAAAGCGTTTCAACATCTCGTAGCCCAAGTCATGGTCTTCTTCGCACTTGGCACGCAGCCAATTCGCGTCCCATACGACTGCGTGGGTGGGCAGAAGTGTTCTTGCGTGGAAATGCCAGCGATAAGGCGCCGAGACCCACGACCAGCCAAGAACTTCTCCTTTGTCCACCGTCTGAACCGTCGTCGCGCCCCGGCTGGGGATCAACAGTTCGACCGAGACACGCCCATCGCGGATCACGTAGAACTCATTCGCCGGATCCCCTTCGCGAAAGATGTAGTGCAGCTTCGGAAACTGAACATCTCTCGCGTTAGCGGCGATGAATTTGAGATGCGCCTCAGAGAAACCACTAAAAAAAGGGCATTCCCGGAGGACCGGTTCGAGTGATTGATTCATGGTGGCCCCTCCTCACCTCGCAATGTTCGCGGGGTTTTCGTTTTCTTGTAGAGTCCGCACTTTTTCCGTGTTATCCATGCCGACCTCATACCAGGCAACGCGGCGCCCGCACCCCATACAACCAGAAACACCAAAGTGCCCGATGCAGTAGCTGATTTTATGCATCAGCCACGGGCGACACCTGGCGCGTGGGATGAAGCGGGGACCAGATCGACTTTCTGCCTAGGAGCGGTCGGAAGCATTTCCACTCGCTAGTTCTCCAGGCGAGAGCGCGCCCAGAGCTCATGTGGATGGCACTGCCTAGGCTCCCTATACTCCTTCCCGCTGCAAGTTGCAACCCCACCGGTCAACACGAGGGGAGGACGAATTCGCACTGGGTTAAGAACCTATGGTGTCTCACGGAACTTGGCACGGAGGGTCCCGCTGAAGTCAAACAATTCGAGGTCTCCAGTGTGATGGTGGTCATTGACATGAGGGGCCGAAAGGTGCATAGAGCGCTTAGAAGGAAATAAGGCTGTCATGTCAGCCGTCCCAAGCACGTGTCCCTTTTGCTCCTGTGGTTGCGGATTTTACCTGTTAACGAATAACGGACAACTGGTCGGCGTGGCACCGAGCGAAACCCATCCGGTGTCCTCAGGAAGGCTTTGCGCCAGGGGCTGGAGCGCGCATGAGGCTGCCTTGTGGGGTGACCGGTTGAGGCAGCCGCTGCTTCGGCAGAACGGCAAGCCGGAGTCTGTTTCATGGGATGAGGCGCTTGATCACATTGCAGGGCGCCTCAAGGCGTTGATCGACGCGGGCAAGCCGGTCGGAGTTCTGGGTTCTCCCAGGGCAACCAATGAGGAGAATTACCTGGCAGGCAAGCTTGCGAGGGCTGGTCTCCAAACCAACAACGTCGATTTTTCCTACCATTCCATCTGTGGCCCGCTATTTGCGGGCCTTGAGGAAGTATGTGGCGAACACACTCCTACAACCAGCCTAAATGACATCGCATCAAGTCAGACAATCTTGCTGATTGAGGGTAACTTAGCCGAGACACACCCACGGGCGGCATCATCGGTGATGAAGGCAGTGGAAAAAGGCGCTCACCTTGTCACCATAGGCTACAGAATAACGCAAATGGCACGCCTGTCATCCCTCCACCTGCAGACCACCCCTGGAAATGAGCGTGAAGCGATCAATGGTCTTCTGGCCGCCATCCTTGACCTACGGCGGCAAGATCGGACGTCCGTAGCAGTCCGTGGCGAGGGATATGAAGCACTTTGGCGAGATGTAAAGAGTGTCAAGAGGACCGAAGAATTGCGCCAGGCCGCGGAGTGGATCGCGCGTGCCGAGCGGGCGACATTCCTGCTGGCATGCACCGGCGGACAGGGCGATCAGCCTCAAAAAGATGCCGCCGCTTTTGCCACGCTGGCCGCCATCACCGGACATCTGGACAGGCCCGGTTCAGGACTCTTGCCGCTTCTGGCGCGGAGCAATGTCCGAGGGGCGTGCGATATGGGAGTCATACCGGAACGCCTGCCCGGTTACGATCCGTTGGACGACGAACGAGCTCGGCAACGTCTGCAGGACCTCTGGGGCAAGAAACTGCCCTCGGATCACGGATGGGGTGCAGAAAACCTATTGCAGTCTGTGAGCGGACTAATTGTCGTGGCGGACGATCCTCCATCCGTCGTCCGGATGGGACGGCGCGCAATGGCCGCCATGGGGAGGATCGAGTTCTTAGTGGTCTTGGATGCCTTTGTCACGCCCACCGTGCGGATCGCCCACGCCGTACTACCGATTGCCAACTTTGCTGAGACCGAAGGAACACTCACCAACATGGAAGGCAGGGTACAGAGACTTCGTACGGCGACCAATCCGCCTGGGGAAGCGAGAATCGGCTGGCAGGTGCTTGCTGAGCTCTGCGCCAGGTTCGACGTCGGCAACTCATACACTTCAGCAACAGACGTGCTCTGCGAGATCGCACAGGCGGCGCCTCGATACGCCGGGATAGAACAACGGCTGTCAGAGGGCGGATGGGGCGGTGCCTTGCTTAAGGATTCTGATAACGCGAAGTTCGTAGTCCATCCCACCGGGGCCACAGGGGCGGCAGCGCTGGCATTTGCTGGGCGCCCACACGTGCTGGCGTGTGATGGTGCTTTTGACTGGGGACGCGACCCACTCGTTTTGTTCTCGCCGACTCTAAGTCGCGACTATCAATCAGAGCGAAAGTTCTTTCCCAATGGTTTCGTTGAAATGTGCGAACGCGATGTGGACGCACTCAACCTAGGTGGGCAACGGCACGTTAGGTTGACCTCCGTCCATGGGGATGCGGTAGTTCCAATTCGGGTACGAACGGATCTCAAGCCCGGTGTGCTTTCTGTACCTTACGCGTTCCGCGATCATGTGGCCAGCGTGTTGGGCAGTGACAGTGTAACGGCCGTAAACGTAGAACCGCCATAAGAGACCGTCGATGGCCTTCGCGATAGAAAGACAAGCTATAACGAAATGGCTCCAGAAGTTACTAGAGTCTGGAGAGGTCATCGCTCCCGTTCGTGGCCCGTGCGGCGACATACTCTTCTCAACCATCCATTCCCCCGAGAAGGTGGAGTGGAACTTCCAGAATCCACTTCATCCACCAAAGCAATTTGTCCTGCCTCAAACCGACCCCATTGTTAAGATCAAACGCAACGGTGAGCGCCACGAAGTTGCGCCGACGTACGACGATACCCGCCGATTTCTTTTCAACGTACGTAGCTGTGATGCCAAAGGAATCGCATTCCTGACTCGAATGTACGAGATGGAGCCCGCGGACGCCTCGTACCTTCGGCGCGCTAACAACCTCACGATCATCAGCTTGGCCTGCAACATTCCCTGCCCATTGGGCTTCTGCGTTTGCACTGACTCGGGGCCCTTTTTGAGGGACAGTTATGACGTTCAACTGACCGATCTGGGTGAGAGCTATCTCGTCGAGGTTGGTAGTGAAAAGGGTGAAACCGCATTGTCTGGTGTTCCAAACCTCTTCCACCCAGCTACGGAAGACGAAGTGTCGCAGCGAAAGCGACTGGAGATAGAGGCGAAAAACCATTTTGAGCAAGAGACCTGCCATTTTGCTTCCGCCATGAGGCGCATTTCGACCGGGCGTGTGCAAGATGCGCTGTGGGAAAAGATGAGCGACTCGTGCCTGGAATGCGGCGGATGCAACATGGTTTGCCCCACCTGTTACTGCTTCAGCGTAAAGGATCTCGGCCGGGTTGGAGCCTGGGTTCGCTGCCGTATGTGGGATTCCTGCCAGTACGCTGCCTTCACGCTGGAAGCTTCGGGACATAACCCCCGCGCACATCGGAAGGAGCGGATGAAGCGACGTTTCTTCCATAAAGTAAGTGCGCAGTACTACCAGCGTGACGGCATGGTGGGGTGCGTCGGCTGCGGGCGATGCATCAAGGTATGTCTTGGCGCCACGAACATGCCTGCGGTTGTTGGTGCAATCAGGAAGGGGAAATGGAATGAATGATACGTTCCTTCCAGATATTGCGCGTCTGGTGGATGTCCGGGACGAGACGCCCGACACCAAGACGTTTACATTGCACTTCCGCGATTTGAAGAACAGGGAGGACTTCCATTTCCTCCCCGGGCAATTCCTGGAGCTGTCCGTGTTCGGTTACGGCGAGGCTCCTTTTTGCATCGCCTCAAGCCCGACTCGGCCGGACACATTGGAAACCACGGTCAGACGCACCGGGCAGTTGACCGATGCGCTGCACAGGCTTGGGAATGGCGAGGAGGTAGGGGTACGCGGTCCCTTCGGCAATGGATTCGACGTGGAAGCAGCACGCGGCAGGGACTTGCTATTTGTGGCCGGCGGCATTGGGCTGCCACCGTTGCGTAGCTTGATTTGGAATGTCCTGGATGAGCGCTCCCGGTTTGGCAAAGTGACGATCCTTTACGGTGCTCGCACGCCGGCGGACTTGGTCTACAAGCAGGAACTCAAAGAATGGGGAAAGCGTTCGGATGTGGAACTCCACTTTACTGTGGACATGGCTGATGCAAGTTGGACGGGGAATGTTGGGGTAGTCTCCACTTTATTCAGACAGATCAGCCTCAAGCCGGAGTCCACCATTGCATACGTTTGTGGGCCGCCCATCATGATCAGGTTCGTTGTCCAGGATCTCCTTGCGCTTGGGTTCAAAGCAGAAGCGGTCATATCGACCTTGGAACGCATGATGCAGTGTGGCATTGGAAAATGCAATCACTGTGCCATCGGTCATCGCTATGTATGCCGCGACGGCCCGGTTTTCAACTACAGCCAGATCCGGGAGTTGGTCGAGTAGAGAAATTCTCAGGCACGCTTCCCCGTTTCTGGTCTTTTTCTTGAATGCCGGACCAAGCTGTCCGAGAACCGCAAGGAGCGGTAGCACGGAGCGAGTGTGGGATCGACTTTCATTCGCGCACGGGTCGAGAGTATGAATCTACAAGAAGAACTTGCCGCTGCGATGCAAGGCACCGTGGTCGTGATGGGCATCGGCAATCCTTGCCGTGGTGACGACGCAGCCGGTAGCCTTGTGGCCAGAAAGATCAGCGATGTCCCCGGCGTGCACGTGATCGACGCCCAGGACGTCCCAGAGAACTATCTTTGCCAGGTGGCGGATCAGCGGCCCGACACGGTCGTGCTGATTGACTCCGTCGACCTGAAGTCCGCACCTGGCTCCGTGGCGTTCTTAGATAAGGATCAAACGGCTGCTTACTGGCCGAGCACACACCGCGTGCCCATAAGCCTGCTGATGAACTACCTCGAGCGAGAGACCCATACCCGCGTACTTCTGATTGCGATTCAGCCGCGTCAAACGGCTTTCTTGCAACCGATGAGCGCAGCGGTGTCTTCGAGCGTCGAGGCCATCGCCGGCGTGTTGAAAGAGGTTATCGCGGTGCGGCAGATGCCTGCTCAAACCGGATTCACAAGTCGATTAAGCTCAAAGGAGCCCAGTTGATCACGCCAGTTGCAGTCCTCATGCTGATTTTACCTGCCGTGGGAGCCCTCCTGTCCGTGGTTCTGAAAAGACGCGCCCGCCCCGCTGCGGTAATGACTGCGACAATTACAACTGGCCTGGCTGTATGGCTCACACTCTCCACCTTCGGCGCTCCTTACACCAGAATGTTGGGGGATCTTCCCTGGCTGCACGGCATCGTTGATACGCCCATTCTGGGAATTTTCGTCGATCCCTTGGCATCTCTAATGTTGCTGGTCGTGGTGCCGATCGGGTTGCTCACCGTCCTCTATTCGACCGCGTACCTTACAGACAAAAACCGGGAGCACCCGGTAGGGAGTGAGCATTACGGTCGGTACTATTTCTGGCTCCTGTTGTTCATCACCAGCATGGTGGGGATGGCAGTTTCGCCTAATTTCCTTCAGTTCTTCGCCTTTTGGGAACTGACCACTTTGTGTTCGTGGGCGCTCATCTCTTTTCACCAGAACGAGCGAAGCTTGCGGGCGGGGTTCAAAGCTCTACTGATGACCTCCGCCGGCAGCGCTTTTTTCCTATTGGCCATTCTTATTATTTTTGTACGCACCAACTCATTTGATTTCTCAGCTCTCAGTAAGCTGCCCGATGGTCTGAGGTCGTGGGTTTTCCTCTTTTTCCTGATTGCCGCCTGGGCGAAGGCGGCGCAGGTCCCCCTGCAAACCTGGCTGCCTGACGCCATGGAGGCTCCGACTCCTATTAGCGCTTACCTCCACGCGGCAGCGATGGTCAAAGCCGGGGTCTACCTGATGGCCAGGACAGTGAGCAGCGGATGGGGAATTCCCCCGAAGATCTCATTGCTCATGGGCGGCATGGCGCTACTCACGATTTTCGTCGCTCTCTCCTTCTACTTCGTTCAGGATGACCTGAAGCGGCTGCTGGCTTATTCGACCATCGCGCATCTCGGCTACGTGCTACTCGGCATCGCGATAGGAGGCCTGGGAGCAACCCTGGGTTTCCGGGGCGGTGTCTTGCACATCATCTGTCATGGTTACAGCAAGGCGACCTTATTCTTTTGCGCAGGAAACATAGCCTACGTCACCGGGACTCGCAATATATCGGAGCTGCGTGGCCTGGGAAGAAGCATGCCTCTTACGGCTACCGCATTTTTCATCGGGCTCCTGAGCGTCACCGGAGTTCCACCGTTTGCCTGCTTCTGGAGCAAGTTCATGATCCTCTCGGGTGCCATGCGGCTTGGCGGTCCGATTGGACCGCTCATCCTTGTTCTCATTCTCAGCGAAACTCTGATCTCCTTCGGTTGGATGCTCTACGTCGGGCAGAAAATCTTCTTGGGCGCACCCCTGGCAACAGCTCAAGTTCCGAGCGATATCCCTTGGGCGATGAACGTCACTTTGATCATCCTGATGATCGGCTGTGTAGCAGCCCCGCTTGTGGGCATGCCCTTAGTGCAGTTGATGGGAAAATAGAATGGTTAATGCCGTTCACCACGTCGAAGTCAGCATCGTAATCCTAATTGTGGGGTCACTGGTGAGCTTGCTCTTTGCGCGCAGGCGGAAGCTATGCGGTTGGGTCAGTTTCGCTTTCGTTTGTGCCTCCTCCGTGTACACCGGGCTCGCAGTCGCAGGAGCATGCACGGTGGCGTCAGGCGAGCATTCGATCCTGTCGTTGCCCCAACTGGGTTCCAGTCTCACGTTGCGGATTGATCCACTAAGCGCCATCTTCTTGGCCATTGTTGCGGTGATTGCTCTCCTGAGCACGCTGTACTCCGTCCGGTACATGGAGCACTACGCGCACGATAAGGTCGCGAAGTTCTTCCCAATTCTTCTCCTCTGCGTGGCCAGCATGACGGGAGTTCTTGTGTGCACGGATTTCCTGTTTTTCCTCATCTTCTGGGAATCGATGACACTGACTTCATACTTCCTGGTGACGTTCGAGAGTGAGAACGCAGCGAGCCAGCGAGCAGGCCTGAAGTATTTCATCATCACCCACGGCGCAACGCTTTGCATGGCGGCAGCGGCACTGTTGCTCTGGAGGACGTCTGGCTCGTTTTCTTTCGACGCCATCCGGCAAACTCTGTCCGCGATGTTGACCGCTCGACCGTTCCTGGCCAACGCCATCATCTTTCTCTTCTTCTTGGGGTTTGCTACCAAGGCAGGCCTCCTGCCCATGGGCGATTGGCTTCCCGATGCACACCCCGTTGCGCCCTCGGGTATGAGCGCCACGCTCTCGGGTGCACTCGTCAAACTTGGAATATATGGGCTGATCCGTCTCTTTTGCTCTTTTCTGGTTGTCTCGCCGTCGCTCAAAATATGGGGAATAATTCTGGCACTCGCCGGTACAGGATCGCTTTTCGTCGGGACTTTGACCGCCCTGCGGCAGACCGACACCAAGCGGCTGATGGCCTTCCACACTATCGGGCAAATCGGTTACATCTGCCTCGGACTCGGAGTGGGGGTCTACTGTCTCGATATGTACCCGGCCCTCGCCACGATTGCTCTCGCGGGCGCGATTTTACATGCTGTGAACCACGCCTGCTTCAAGTCCTGCTTGTTCCTCGGTGCCGGGTCAGTGCTCTACCGGACCGGCGAGCGCGACATGGATAAGCTGGGCGGCTTGGCGGCTTTCATGCCCTACACTACCGGCACGACAACCATAGCCTCATTGAGCATCGCGGGGGTGCCGCCCCTAAATGGGTTCACCAGCAAATGGCTAATCGTCGCCGGGTGCCTATTGACAGGGATGCGCTTCCCCTTGTTCCTGGTGCTGGGCTTGATAGCGCTTTTCATCTCGCTCGCCACGCTCGCTTCCTTCCTGAAAGTGCTCGGATCAGTCTTCCTCGGCAGGGCTGATGAGAACCTCGGAATAAAGGAAGTGCCGATATCCATGATCGTGCCCCAGGTCGTGCTCGCCGCCCTGTGTGTACTGTTGGGCATCTTTCCACAGCTCGTGTTGCGCTTCGTTGGGCATGCCATCGAGGGGGTTACTGCTATGCCGGTCGCGGGGGTGAACGCGAGCCGGATGTGGGGCGGCCTCTTCCTGATCGACGGCTCACCAGTCGCGTTCTGGTCGCCTCTGGCCATTCTGACGGTCCTGGCAGTCCTGGCGTTGCTCTCTTATGCGATTCAGCGCGCGGGCGGAGCCCGGACGAGGTCCGTGCCCGTCTGGTACTGCGGAGAAGAGCACGCAGCTGCCACAGTCCGCTACCCCGCCAGCAGCTTCTACCTGCCCTTCAAACACGCGTTCCAGGGGATCTATCCCAGTGGAAAAGTGCATGTGCCGAAATTCCCTGCACCCCTTCGCCGCGCGCTGGATTTTGACCAATGGCTGTATAGGCCGACAGTCAAAGTTATTGACACAGCCGCAGACCGCATCAGCAGAACGCACGTCGGAATCCTGCAAATCTATCTTCTGTGGATAGTCATTGGCGCCATCGTAGTGACTGGAATCCTGTTGTGGGTGAGGGGCTGAGGAGGTGGGCATGAGTACTCCAGATCAGGTGACCGTTACGCGAGTTAAGGAAACAGTCGCCGCGCGCAGCGACGGTGCTCTCCTGTCAGCGACCGTACCTCACGCCGATACCCTCCAGTTCACGATCGAGAAGACGGCCATGCGAGCCGTCGTGGAGGGGCTGGTCAACGAGTTGCAGGCGCGCTTCATGATTTCAGTGGGAACTGATAAGAGACCCCTAACCGGCGACTTCGCGATTGTGCATCTGTTTTCGCTCGACCCTGAGCATCTCTACGTTCTGCTCGAATCTCCCGTGTCCGAAAAAGACCTGAGGATTGAATCGATCACCGAGGTCATCGCGGGGGCAAATTGGGCAGAACGGGAATTCCGGGATGCCATTGGCGTCCATCCCGAGGGGCATCCGGATCCACGCCGACTGCTCTTGGCAGACGATTGGCCGGAAGGTGTGTATCCCCTGCGGAGAGATTTTCCTTACAACTATCGGCCTCCGCGTGCTGAAAATGTACGCCCGCAAATGCGTGAACCACCCCCGGGCGCGAGCGTGCTGCCGATGGGACCTTTCTTTCCGGTTCTGGAAGAACCCGCCTACTGGCGCTTGTTCGTCGAAGGCGAGATGATCGTGGGATGCGATACCCGCCTCTTTTACAACCACCGCGGGATTGAAAAGCTGGGTGACAGCGCTCTGACCTACAACGAGATCCCATTCTTGGCCGAGAGAATATGCGGGATTTGCGGCTTCATTCATTCCACATGCTATTGCCAGGCCGTGGAGAAGGCTGCAGGCATCGAAGCGCCGCGCAGGGCCAGGTACATCCGAACGATCATGCTGGAGCTGGAACGCATCCACTCGCACCTGCTCTGGTTGGGCATTGCAGGGCACATTATCGGTTTCGAGACGGTGCTCATGCAGACCTGGCGGATTCGTGAGCCAGTCATGTGGCTTTGTGAAGAGATTTCCGGGAACCGCAAGGCGTACGGAATGAATACGATCGGTGGACTCAGGCGCGATCTCCCCGATCAGATAAAGCCAAAGCTCCTCGAGACGCTTGCCAAGGTGGAAAGGGAGGCGACAACAGTTCGCAACGCCATCATTGGGGACACCACGTTGCATGCCAGGACCAGGGGAGTTGGCGTACTAACGAACGAGTGGGCGAAGAAAATCTGTGTCGTGGGCCCACCGGCCAGAGCTTCTGGGGTGGCGATCGATGCGCGGATCGATCACCCCTATGCGGCGTACGACGAGATACGTCCTCAGATTGCCACACAGGAGGCGGGTGATACGTGGGCGCGCGTGCTCGTGCGAGTCGCCGAGTTGCTGGACTCAATACGGTTGGTGCGCGAGGCTCTCGCGGCAATCCCTGGGGGTCCCATTTGCGCGGAGATCAAGGAGGAGATACCCCCGGGTAGAGTCGGGGTGTCGGTGGTGGAGGCGCCGAGGGGCGAGGCACTGCATTTTGTCCAGACGGGCGGCGACAACCGCCCGTATCGGTGGAGAGTGCGTGCACCCACCTATCCGAATCTTCAGGCCATGCCGGCCATGGTCGCAAATGCAAACATCGCAGATGTACCAATCACGCTGGGAAGTCTCGATCCTTGCTTCTCGTGCACGGAGCGCCTTGAGACGCTCGACAAAAGGACGGGTGAAGTCAGGGTTTATTCCCACGCCGAGATCCTTGAGATCTCCAGAAGGAGAGCTCGCAGCGGAGGGGCGCGATGACAGTTTGGCTCATCAAGAGTTTGCTGCTCTGCTTGCTGAATGTAGCGGCCGCTCTGTTCTTGTCGCCACTTTGCGAAGGCATCATGCGCAAGCTCCGAGCCGCGATCCACTCTCGAATTGGACCTCCCATCTGGCAACCCTATTGGGATCTCTTGAAACTCCTGGGCAAGGAGGACCTCCGCAGCACCGGCGGAATCGTGTATGCAAGCCTGCCGGCATTCACGCTAGGTTCGGCGCTGCTGCTTGCTGCACTTATCCCAATGGGGACCGCCGCGCCGCTTGCATTTGCCGGCGACATGATCGTGGTGATCTATGTTGCGGCCATGAGCGGTGTACTGCTCATGTTGAGTGGTTTTGCCAGCGCCAGCCCTTACGCTTCCATCGGGAGCTCCCGCGAAATGATGATGCTTTTATCTGTCGAACCCATCCTGGCCATTGCTCTCTCCGTGGGTGCGTTCAAGGCAAAGACTCTGGCCGTAGGTGGCATGGTGAACTGGCAAGTGCAGAATGGACCATGCATCAGTATGGCGATTGCGGGCGTGGCGTTTTTCCTCGCTTTGCAAGCCGTGGCTGGCAAATTGCCATTCGACATTGCCGAGGCCGACCAGGAAATCATGGGGGGCCCATTGGTGGAGCAAAGCGGTCCGCGCCTCGCGCTCTTCCGCTGGGCTATGTGGGTGAAGCAGCTAGTGCTCGCTTTTTTGCTGGTGGAAGTGTTCTTTCCTTGGCCGCACCTTGGAAGCTACCTGATTGATCTGATCGCAACGATTGTGAAGGTGCTCATCGTGCTCGTGCTGGTGGCCGTCATCGATGCCGTCAATCCGCGGCTCCGCATCGATCAAGCCCTGGGTTACTACATGCGGGTCGCGTTTTCGTCCCTGGCAGCCTTGGCTTTTGCGGTGATTGGGAAGTAGCAGGAGGTTGAAGTGTTCCTGAGCAAGCTGCGAGAAGCGCTGATTTGCTTGAAAGCAGGGCGTGTGACTCTCGGATACCCGTTTGCGCCCCATGAACCAAAGCCTGGGTTCCGCGGCAAGATCACGATCGACGCCGATCTATGTTTCGGATGCGGCGGATGCGCAAACGTCTGCCCGGCTGGTGTGATTGTAGTGTCCGACACGGAACAGTACATGAGGACGCTCGAGTTCTACTGGCGCAGGTGCACCTATTGCGACAGGTGCGAAGAAGTTTGTCCCGAGAAAGCGATCACTCTCACCCAGCAATTCGAAACCGCCACGAACGCTCCCCAGGATATGTACATGCGGCTGGAGGTTTTCATGGGACCCTGCCAGAGGTGCGGCAGGTGTTTCCCGCCTCTTACACCGCTTGACCGGATGATGAAAACCGGTTTCAGGGAGGGCTTGCGGGGAGGAAGAGCATGAACCTGGAAGCGCTGCACACCGGCTTGATCGAGACTCTGAGCTTGACCCTGGTGATTACCTCGGTGGCCGCAGTGGAGATGCGCAGGCTCAAATTCTCGATCGTCGCGTACCTCTGTCAAGCCCTCTTGATCGTAGGTCTGATTCTGAGCTTTGCTGCTGTCAACAGGGCCCTGTACTGGTGGGCTGCCACTGCTTTAGTTACGAAGGTGATCCTTACACCCTGGTTCCTTTTCCGGTCGATCCGCGGTGTGGACGACCACGAAGTGAAGCCGGTGATTGGTTTTGGCCCCTCGGCGGTGATTGCGGCCTTGCTGATGATGAGCTTCTATCATCTCACACACGGCCGAGGCGCACTTCTGGCGCCAACCGAGATGGCGCAGCTCGGGGTGTTCCGAACGAATTTGGCAGTAGCGTCCACAGTTTTCGCACTTGGCTTGTATGCTGTGCTGACCCGTCGGGATGCAATCAAGGCGGTGATCGGGCTGTGCCTCCTCGAAAACGGCGTGCACCTGAGTTTGGTGAGCTTGGCTCCTGGCATGCCGGAAACCGCGCTCTTCGGAGTTGCTACCGAAGTGGTTGTGACAGTCTTCCTGCTGCTCTATGTGGTAGACGGAGTACGGCGGGAGTTCGGCTCCACTGATACGTTTAGGCTGCGGGAATTGAGGTGGTAAGTGCGTTCAAACGGTTGGGACGGGGGACGTACGTATGGCTGGTGACATGCTGATAGAGACATCCATCGTACCCGCGGTCGTATTTCTCTTACCGATGTTGGCGGGCACCATCGTGTTCTCGATACCGGGTGTGGGCCGCGCTTTTCAACAATGGTTGTCCGTTTTGACGGCAGCAGTTGTGACTGGGCTGGGTGCTTGGATGGCCTCCCGGATCCTGCAGGGGCTTGTGCTCACTACCTGGAACGGTGAGCTACGTGTCGATGCCTTGAGTGCCTTGATGGTAATCATTATTGGAGGCATCGGGCTGCTCGCATCGCTTTACTCTGTGCGCTACCTTGCGGCGCGCATGGCTGAGGACACTACCTTGCGGCGCATGCGCATATTTCATGGCCTTCTGATGTGGTTTTTCGGGACCATGTTGTGGGGATGCGTCACCAATAACGTGATCATGCTCTACGTCGCCATTGAAGCGACCACTCTCACCTCAGGCCTTCTCGTAGCCTTCTATTGGGATCGGCGGGCGCTGGAGGCCGGCTACAAATACCTCATGTTGCTGACCATTGGGATCACCTTCGCTCTGTTCGGTTGCGTGCTGCTTTACGCCGGTGCGGCGGCCACGAATAAGCTGGCTGGAGGGAGCGCCCTGCTGATTAGCGACATCCGGAACGTCGTGCCATTCATTCCAAGCGGCACCGCGGCAATAACGATTGCGTTTCTAGTGATCGGATTCGGGACCAAAGCGGGGATTGCGCCGTTTCATCCGTGGCTCCCGGACGCGCACGCAGAGGCGCCTACGCCGATTAGCGTGCTTTTGTCGGGCGTGATGATAAATATGGCGCTCTATGCCATGGCCCGCACGGTGAGCATCTTCTACCCAGCATGGCCTCAGGTCACAGTCTTCATCGTGGCGCTGGGCACTTTCAGCATGTTGCTCGGCATCATTTTGGCTTTGGCCCAAGACGACCTCAAGCGGTTGCTAGCCTATTCGTCCGTAAGCCAGATGGGCTATGTGCTGGTGGGGATCGGACTCGGAACTTACTTGGGCTGCTATGGTGGCCTGTATCACTTGCTCAACCATGCGCTCTCCAAATCTCTGTTGTTCATGTGCGTGGGTGCAGTGATCTATGCCACTGGTGTCCGGCGAATAGCCGAACTCGGCGGACTGAGAAAACAGATGCCTATCACAAGCGTCTGCTTCCTTCTAGGGGCCTTGGCGATTGCGGGCTTCCCACCGCTAAACGGATTCTGGAGCAAACTGACCGTATATCTGGCCCTCGCCAGGGCCGGAATGTGGTGGGCGGCAGTCATTGCCATTCTGACGAGTATTCTGACCATGGTCGTTATGCTTCGCGCGGTGTACAGAGTTTTTTGGGGAGAACCCCGCTCGAGCGGGACGTCCGCGTTGGCCGCGCGGGAAGTACCAGCGCTCATGTGGGTCCCCATGGTGGTTTTGGCGGCTATGTGCGGATTGCTTGGGATTTGGCCTCAAGGACCGTACCCGCTGCTGGACCGTGCAGCGAAGGTGCTGGCCACTTTGGGTCGGTAACTCGGTTTTATCTGTCGCTAGTTCTTTGGGGATACCCGATGCAGGAGTCAAAAGATGATCGTTCGACCTTCGCAGATACCTTTGGTCCCCGGAGATCTAGCCTTCTGCACTCTGCGCTGGACCAATGCAGTTATCTGCCTGGCGGCCGGAGAGGGTTGATCTGCTCAGCTGAGGTGCCAGTATGTTAGAACGTCTGTGCCGTAAAGCGTTTTGCAAAGCCCTTTGGGTGTATCACGCCAACACCGGAGCATGCAACGGATGCGATATCGAAGTTATCGATGTTCTCACTCCTTATTATGATGCCGAACGTTTTGGGATCAAGCTTGTAGGGTCTCCCCGGCACGCGGATGTGATCCTGATTTGCGGCCCTGTCACTCGACAAGTTGCACCAGCGCTAAGGAGATTGGTGGAGGCTGTTCCCAACCCTAAGCTCACATTCGCAATTGGTTCCTGTGCAACGGGAGGAGGTTGCTGGTTTGACACCTACAACGTGTTGGGAGGTGCCGACAACGTGATCCCGGTCGATTACTATATCCCGGGTTGTCCTCCTCGACCTGAAGCCATCCTTTACGGAGTGGCTTTTGCATTGGGCTTGGTCCCGAAGAAGATAGCCGAGGAAAGGCTGAGTCAAGAAACGCTCGAGGAGTTGGCGCACGGGAAATCCATCGTCACGGAGAAATGTCTTCGGACGGTGCCTTGAACGTGGCCGAAATGGCGCTGCGCTCTTGGGAGCCTTCTCTTGGGCCACGCCCTCGATGCCTGGAGACATGCCGTTGCTTTGAGCCCTTGACGGAGACGGTGCCACTGGCTGTTCTGCACGGTTACTACGAAGAGGACATTCATCGCCACTGCTGTGCTACTTCCGGGCGGTGCCTGGCGATCAGCCGACCGAGCCGGGGTAACTGCGACGCACTTGGGAATTGCACGCTGCGGGACTGTGTGGAAAGGGGGGAATGTTATGGAGGGTCTGGAGCGTTTTCTGGTTGAGAGCCCGTTCTTCAAAGGGATGAAAAAGGAATATCTGGAGCTGCTGGCGGGATGTGCATCAATCGTGCGTTTTGACGCCGGGGAGTTTATCCTCCTTTAGGGCAAGGTGGCTAACGCATGCTACCTGATCCGGCAAGGTAAGGTATCGCTTGAGGTTCTTGCGCCGAAGCGGAGTTCGCTCACCATTCAGACCCTGGGCGAAGGCGAGGTTCTGGGGTGGTCCTGGCTGGTTCGGCCATACCAATGGCATTTCGATGCACGGGCCGTGGAGTTGACACGCGCCATAGCAACAGCAACATTCATAAGCGCGGGGCCAAGGAGTTGGCGCACCATGGGAATGTGTTTCGTGCAGTGATAAGACATATCGGAACGGGCTCCCTGCTGATTGGGATACATCACGCTCACTTTAATCATAGTGCCTCCCAAAGCTGGTATGCCGCTGGCGCGGGCTGTTCGGTGAGCAGACTCTAAGGCACCTCGTGAGCTTTCGTCAATCGTGCGCACGGGCTGCCAACTGATAAGTCGCTTTACCGGTAACTTGGGTACCGGGACCAACTGTACGGTTTCGGCGTAAATCGGGCATTGAGCCCATTGGAGTGGTGGGAAATCCAGTTCGCATCAGTTACCGATGCACAGTCCTGTAACTGAACAGTTTTTGGCATTCTTGTCGGAGAAAACCGCCGGTGACGGGGATGGGGTGATTGCCCTTCTCGAAGACCAGCCGGCAGGGGATTAGACAAGCTCGCCACTTGTAGTCTTCCGTACCGCGCTTGCGGCCATAAGCGGCAATATCTTCTTGGGAAACGCCGTAGACGACCGCGCCAATTCTAGACCACACGCAGGCACCGGCGCACATGGCACAGGGCTCGTGCGTGGAGTAGAGAACGAAGTCGGACAGGTAACGGCCATAGCCGCTTGATACGTATTTGAGCGTTTCCAACTCTACGTGTTTGATGCTAGATCCCGAAGTTTTTACTCGGTTACCGGCACTGGCAATGACCACTTCGCGCCTGCCAGTAAGGCGTGTGATGACCGCGCCAATGGGATAGTCGCCCCGGTCACCGGCGCGTTTGGCCTCCGAGATAGCCAGCTCCATGAACTTCTTTCGCGGTTTGTAGGAAGGAGGGATCATGTTGATGGATTATATCCGTTTGTCGCAAGTGTTTCTCAGGATAGCCCCACATGTCCGGTTTATGCCGCGTTTATCGGGCATTGAGTCCATTGAGCTCGTGATGTTCCAACAGATATCTCGCACCTCAGACTTTCATTCTTAACATCGACTACCCGCGTGCCAACAAATAGTAGAGGGGTGATTTTATTCTGAAGTATAAGGAAGAGCCACAAGAGATCCTGGCAGTAATCGCGGCGTCTAGGGCCCTTCCAACTTGTTCCAGCAAATCCCTTCGAAAATGCTTTTTCCATGTTCGCGTCCGTTCCTTGGACCGTCATTTGGCCCCAATAGTTGGAACAGCATTAGACGGCTCCGCCCAGTGAGAGAAAGAGAGTGAGATAACGCTTCAGGTTCTGGGTGATGAGGAAATTTTCTTTCACGTGCTCATGTCCCCGCTCACCCAAGCGAGCGGCAATTTCCGGATGCGAGAGCAGGAAACGGATCTGATACGCGGTTCCCTCGACGGAGTGCGCCAGCAGCCCAGTGTGCTTGTGAATGATCTGGGTGGGGATTCCGCCGACGGCGGAGGCGACGACGGGTTTCTTCTTCCAGAGGGCCTCGGAAACGGTAAGGCCAAAACCTTCGCGCAGACTTTTTTGAATGACGATTGAAGAGGCACGCTGCAGCGCGTTCACTTCCAGGGGAGCCCAGGCGGGAAGCTCGAGCACCTTGATATCTGGGTCGCCTTCCGCGGCCCGATGGACTTCCTTCAAGACTTGAGCGCCTTCGGGATCGTCCGAGGCGCTTCCGCCCGCCAGCACCAACTGACAATCGAAATAGCGCTTCACGATGCGGTAAGCGCGAATGACGCCGAGCGGGTCTTTGAGCCGGTCGAAGCGGGAAATCTGCGTAAGGATAGGCCGCAGCGGATCAATCTGATAGCGGGAGAGCACATTGGCGATGAATTCGGGCGGCAAGTCCCGATTTTTTTCGGAGAGCGGGTCGATCGCAGGATAGAAAAGATATTGCGGAATAGGAAGCTGGCGCGCGAATTCAGGAGAGGAAAAGATCGCACCGTCGTAGCGGGAAACGTAGGAATGGAGAAAATTCCAGACCGTGGGGTTCGGATGAGAAAGATCGATGTGGCAGCGCCAGACCCAGTGGTTTTTTCCGTTTGTGCGGTCCTCGATGAGGCCAACGGGCTGGGGATCATGGATGATCACGAATTCGACATCGAGCGGGAGACGATGCAGGTTTCGTTGCTGGTATTCCCGGAAGATGTCGAAGTCGCGAGGCTGCGGATGATAGGGCGCGCCATGGAGAGCGTTGTGGAAGGACTTGGTGACCTGGAAGAAATCTTCGCCACCGGTGATGACATCCCAGCGGAAGAGAAGGCCCAGATCTTCCGCGAGAGGCACGAGGCGATTGAGCATCTCGGCAACGCCGCCGCCAACAGCGGTGGAATTCACCATTTCGACGCGGCGTCCTTGCAACGGACGGGCCAAAGCGCGCAATTCCTCGATCTCACCCGCACCAATTACCGCGGCGTAGTCATCCAGCGGGATGCGGTTCGCGGTCTGCACTTCCGTCATGTTTTCTCCTCTCGCGGTCCATCAGGCGAAGCAATTTGTTGCGGGCGCTATCAAGGGTGTTGGTGTAGATATCAATGCGATTAACGTTTTCGGCGAGAGTTATGAGGCCGAGGCCGTCCGCGAGCCAGTGCGAAAAATCGTTGGTACGGAGGTGAAGCCGCAGCCGGGAAGAAATGAAATGGAAATAGAAACTGGAGTGGCTGAGGTGAGTAACCCCGACACGAAACTCATCGAGACTCCTCGCCGTCAGGCCCAGAGGAAGAGCGACTTCGATGGATTCGCAGAAATAGAAGGGCTCAAGAGCGGATTGATCGGCAAATTCAGGATGGAGTTTGCAGAAATCGCGGACAAGCTGGCACAAGTCGGCACGCAAGGCGGCAAGAGAGGAATAATCGCGGATATCGAGAGCGGCGAGTTGTTCGGCGAGAGCGTCGCGATTGGCATCGGCGAGAACCCATTGCGCGAAATCGTTGGAGAAGCCTTCGGTAAGGAAATGGTGGCTGCTGAGGGTCTGAAAGGTGTGATGAAAGATGGATGCGTCGCTGCACTGTTCGAGTCCGGCGAGAAGCTCGGACAGTGTCATCGCGGAAATGTTGCCGATGCGAGTGAGATTGCCCACGGTGAAAAAGTTAAAAGGTGTCTCTGCTGTCTCCATGAGATGCTTGCCTCCCTCCGTGGCCAGGTACGGCCGCTTTCGTTTAGGTCAAAAACGGAACTTCATTCCGCTCCGGGGCTTCGATCCTAATCTCGGTAAGATCGGAAAGAAGATGCGCGGCCCAACGGTAGATATTGTATTCGCGAATGGTTTTGCGCATGCGGGCTATGCGGGCGGACTGCTGCTCGGAGCTCAAGTCCAGGGCCTGGTAGATGGCCTCGGCGAGCTGCTGGACGTCGTAGGGATTGATGAGCAGAGCGTCGGTGAGTTCGTGCGCGGCTCCGGTAAACGAACTGAGGATCAGGGCACCTTGTTCATCCTCACGGGCAGCAATGAATTCCTTGGCAACGAGATTCATTCCGTCGTGAAGAGACGTGACCAGGCAAACCGAGGCAGCCCGGTAGAAACGGGCGATCTCCTGATGGGAGTGGTGCCGCAAGAGAAGAACAATGGGCTTCCAGTGGCCAACCTGAAACCGGTGGTTGATTCGTTCCGCTTCTGCATTGACCTCCTGGATAAATTGTTGATAGCGAGAGATGTCCGTGCGACTGGGAGCACCGATCTGCACCAGGGAGAAGCGGCGCTGGTAAGCAGGATGAAGCTCAAGGAAGCGTTCGACCCCGCGGAACCGTTCGATGATCCCTTTGGTGTAGTCCAGGCGATCGACACCGATAGCGAGAAGCGACGCTTCGATGCCCAACTCGGCACAAAGTACGCCGCGCTCCTCACCTGCACTGCGAGAAGGCTTCGCTTCGCCATTGGTTTTGGGAAATGCCACGCTGATGGGATACGGGCGTACGCGAGTGACATGGCCCTGGCGATTAACGGCGAAGCGGTCCCACTCGGTCAAAGCTTCTAGGGCGTGATCCACCGTTTCCAAGAAATTGTTGCAGTGGGTCTGAATGTGAAAACCGATCAGGTCGGCTCCGAGTAAGCCTTCCAAAAGCTCGCGCTGCCAGGGGCAGATGCCGAACACTTCGGCGTTGGGCCAGGGAATATGCCAGAAAATCGCGACGGCCGCATCCGGGCGGGCTTCCTTCACCATCTTCGGCAGCAGTGCGAAGTGATAGTCCTGCGCAAGGAGAATGGGTGACTGCGCTCCTTTCATCTCTTCGAGGACGGCATCGGCAAAGCGGCGGTTCACCCGCTGGTAATGAATCCAGTCATCCAGGCGAAAGGTCGGGCGCGTATGTGCGATGTGGCAGAGGGGCCACAAGCCTTCATTGGAAAACCCTTCGTAGTAACCGCTCTCCTCTTCCTCGGTGAGCCAAACGCGCCGCAGGGTATAGGTGGGGCGGTCAGGTGGAACCTGCAAATGATCGTGCTCATCAACAACTTCACGGTCGGCATTGCCGGAACCGTTGGCGATCCAAGTGCCATTACAAGCCTGAAGGACGGGCTCCAGGGCGGTGACGAGACCGCTGGCCGGGACGATCATTTGTATGGCCTTGTCTTTTTCGCGAAAAACGTGCATGTAGGGCTCGCGATTTGACACGACGAAGAGAGGCTTGGCGCCCAACTTGTTCCGCAGGCTGACGCGGAGGCGCTCTGCGGTCCAAACAGAAGATTGCGATTCGCGAAGTTGTGCCTCCTCCTGTGCTGCTGCTCGCGCGGTATTTAACGCATGGGCGAGGTGCTTTACCTCGGTGTGGATCTGGTCGAACAATTCGCCTTTGGGAAGCTCAGAACTCGTATCGGAGGACCCGGCGCGCATGGTCACGAGCCATTTTGCAGTGCGTGCGAGAGGCGCGGTGATGTTCCAGCGGACAAGAACGAACGCCAAAGCAGTAATCAGTATGGTTTGCAGAAGGGCGGTGAGAAGAGAGTCGCGGAGAGAGTGAGAGAGGCGTTCGTCGATATAACTCGTGTCAAAGATAACAAGCAAGGTGCCGGTCTGTTCTGTGTCGCGATGAAGTGGCAGCGCGTAAACGTACAGGGGAAGGCCAGCAACACTCAGAAAATCGGCCGCACCCGCGCCGAGTTTGTCGGAGCGGGCCGCGGTGTTAGGGCGTTCTTCGAAATACTGAGGATGGTCAGGAGTAATCGCCAGGACCTTACCGGAACGGTCGTAAATCGCAACTCCCAGGAGGTGTTCCCGCTGCCCGATTCGAGCAACCATCCGCTGAAGATTCTTGTCGGTGGCACGGCCGGGAACGGCCTCGACACTTTCCTGAAGAGTTTCCGCTAATGTGGCAGCGCGCCGGGAGAGATCGTTGTACAAACTGCGGCGCTGGGTGCGGTACTGGTAGCTGGCGTAGAGAAGAGAGACGAGAACGACACTGAAGGCGAGCGGCAGGACAAGTTTGAGTGTGGTGCGCATGCGGCTGTCTCCACGGCTGGTTGCCCTTCGCTGTTCAATCAAGCGGCCGGAAATGTACGGACGAAGAACTGATCGTAGTGGTTTACAACGCCGTGTAAGATCGCGAAGCGGCCATCGCCACTACATCCAGGACCCGCCAGAAAGTACAAGAATCCTAGGTCACGTCACAGACGCAATCCGGCGAATAGGTACAAGACCAACAGGATGATCAGGACCAGCCCGACAATCCCTACGCCCCTGAGGGCCACGGTAACTTCACTTGGGCGGGGAAGCTGCTGTGGCCCCTTTTCATCATCCCGTTGAAGCAGCAGCTGACTTCTGTTCCGTTTCTTCCCAGACCCGCACCATCTTGGTGCTCTTAGATGCCCGTAAGTCCTTCGCAACATCGCGCCAGATGTCAGCCTGAGATATTTCCGATGGTGGCATCAGGTCAGCTTCTGCTTCCAAAGTTTCGGCCACAAAATCATCCACACGCACCAATCGTGGTTTTATGTCTTGCTGCATACTGCACCTCTGTGCGCATTCTACGCCAACGTACCCACGGTTTAAACACTGGTTTTTTCAACTTCTGATTCATCCTAGATTCACAAAATAACAATGCAGTCTACTGAACGGAGGAACCGCGGGCCGTCAGTAAGCGATGACGCGACGATTGCCCACAAACATCTGATTCTGGGCATCGAAACTCACGAAAACAGAATGCGTAAAATCAGCTACTTGTGGAGCGACGAAACTTGGGGTTTTGGGGCCGCTCTTGGGGTGGTTCCGTGGGACCAACCTATCGGGCAACGGCGGATTGGTACTTGATTGGTCGAAATTGAGTCCTCCACGAGCGCATCAACGTTTAAGTGGACGCCAAACCGGACAACTTCGTTCCAGTACCCACATGGACGGCTCCCGCGTTTCGGAAACTGACCCACCTTGAATAGTCGACTGGAGCACCGGGCGAGGAATCTCCCTCTCTACGCTTAAACGCCCGCCCCCAGCTTCACTTTCACGGATCGCTCCAACAAGTGCAGAGCCAGCGCCTGGTTTGCCTGCGTCCACAAGAGCGGCGTGTGATCGTTGGGGACATATTCCCCATCTTTCAGGAAGTACAGTTCGGGGCAACCTCCCGTCGGCGTCAATTGCCGCAAGGAGCGGTTGAAAAAGTAAACTTGCCTGCGAAAACTCTCTGCGTCCGAAGGGTTCGCCAGAAAGCGCTCGCCGTAAATGATGGAGAGCTGCGGATCGAAGATGCACCACTGGGCCTCGCAACCCGGCTGCAGAAGCGCGTCCCGGTAGGCCATCCGTTCGCTGAAGTCGCTGCTCATCTGGCCCGGCGCAAACCATTGATCGTAATCCTGACAAAAATAGGAATCGCCGGCATAACGCTTGATGCCGATCTCGCCCTTGAGCCGCGCCTGCACCAGACTGAGGATGGCGTCTTGCGCCGCAAGTTCCCGCACAACGCGCAACGGGTGAATCAAGGAGAGCAAGGCGGAATCCGCGAGCCGCTCCGGCGGCGCCTCAAACGGCAGC
>Ga0116130_1000485_pt1 | contig 24873 bp, 20 predicted proteins | sample June2015DPH_17_5_FD_89733 | JGI IMG/M metagenome (GOLD analysis project Ga0116130, IMG submission 89733) | Peatland microbial communities from SPRUCE experiment site at the Marcell Experimental Forest, Minnesota, USA - June2015DPH_17_40 | ecosystem: Environmental > Terrestrial > Soil > Wetlands...
CAGTAGAGCGGGCTCATGTCGCCGGTCTGCGCGCCATGGCCGACGTGCGCGTCCGGAACGGTCAACGCCAGGTCGAGCAGCATGCGGCCGTTCAGCGGCAAATCCTCGATCGACTTGGGCTCCACGACTTCGCCCAGGCTGACGTCCTGCGTTCGTAGCAGATCCGCAGCCTCCACAATTTCCAGCGTTTCGTGCCTCTCACCGAGCACCAGCGCAAGATCGAGTGCCAGATTCTGGCCGACTTCGAGCAGGACGTCGCGGGTCTCGACGGCGAATCCGGGTGCGGAAACCTGAACCGCGTAGCCGCCTGGAAGCAGGTTCGGGAATTCAAACAGGCCCTCGCCATTGGTGACTGCCTGCCGCACCGCGGCGGTCGCTTTGGCCGTCACTGAGATGCGTGCACCCGAAACGGGCGCCTGCGACGGGTCCTGAATCCTTCCACTCAGCGTCGCGAAGTTACTCTGTGCACAAAGAGACGCGCACGCGATGACAATAACTGCAGTAAGTCTGAACATGATAAGACCTCACTCAAGTTCGAATAATAGAGCGGAGTTTCCCGCAGCGAAGGAATCGAGGCCGCGACGGGGGTAGCACCCTGCGAACACACGACTCCCGCGCCCACTTGCAGCGGGTGTCCGACGTAGGTTTTGTTTTTAGCGCCGTTTGCAGCGAGACTAACAGCGTTTACCGAAATCCAGCTAAAGGGCATCGTATCTGTAATACCTATTCATGGCAATAATGGGAATACACTAGGCGCCTCCAGGGTGATGGCGCCGAACGGGATCGTCCCGCGCCGGATGCGTCCGGCGTCATTTCGATGTAGTCGCACGACGCGTGACGCCGCACCTTCAGTTCCGTTTTGCTCCAAGGCCCTCCCCTCCTTCGTTTCAACCTGAAACACGTTCCATTTCGGAACGGGTCTTCCATCTCCTATTTACAGATAAAAAGGTACTTAAAGCCTAAAGTCTTCTGGCACTAGGGATGCATTCCTAGCTGTGCCGGCCGGTTCGGGCCGGACCAAAGAAATCCGAAAAAAGGACGGAACGCCATGAAGGTGCCAAGTGTGTCTGCACGCAAAGAGGTCAAGATTTCGCAGGAGATTCGCGATCAAATCGTGCTCGAACATCTTCCCCTGGTGAAGGCGATCGCCATCCGGGTCCACGAAAACCTGCCGGTGCACGTCGACCTGGACGACTTGATTCACGCCGGCGTGCTCGGCCTGTTCGACGCCGTGGCCAAGTTCGATCGCCGCAAGAAGGTGGAGTTCCACAGCTACGCCAAACACCGCATCAAGGGCGCCATCCTGGACAGCCTGCGCCAGCTCGATTGGGCGTCGCGGGATATGCGGAAGCGGCAGAAGCAGATTGACGCGGTCACCGGCGAGCTCGCGTTCAAGCTGGGCCGCAATCCCAATGAAAGCGAAGTGGCCTCGGAGCTGGGCGTCAGCACGGACCGCCTGCGCCGCATTCAAGTGGAATTGCGGCATCTCGGACAGATCTCGATTACGCAGCGGGACGACCTGGACCGGGAGCGCCCGCAGGAGTTTCCCGCGACTGCCGAGCTCCAGCCAGACCGTATGTGCGAGCGGCGGGAACTGGAAAGCACACTCGCCCGAGCCCTCGGAACGCTTCCGGCGCGCTACCAGAAGGTTGTGTTCCTGTATTACACCAACGAGATGACGATGAAGGAAATTGGCAGCCTGTTGGGCGTCAATGAAAGCCGCATCTCGCAGATTCATAAGACGGCACTGAAGAGGATGGCGCTGGCGCTGGAATCGCAGGGCATACGGTCGGCGGAAGCCTTTCAGCCGGTGTAAGGAGTGTTGCCAGCGGGCTCGATGCTGAAATTGCCTGGAACCGGGGCGAATAAATGCGCGTTTTTTGGCGAGAATTTCTTCCGCGGCGGGGCACTGCATTGTCAGTCATGATGCAAAGGACCGAGCATCCGGCCGCCAACCTGGATGATCGCATCTCCGCAGCCCGCAGCCAGTTGCAGCGGACTCCGGAATGGCATCCCGAATTCGAGCGCCGGTTGCTCAAGGTGATACACCTGGTGGACGAGCGGGACGCGCGCCTGGTTGCGCCGCGTGCCCCCGCGGCAGCCGGCGGTTGGCGCTGCGGCGGCCGGCTAGCCTGAGCCGGCGTCGATCGAGCGCTCGCAGCTCGCCATCCATGTAACCGGACCTGCCGGACAACCCTCTAACAAGACAGGAGGGAAAAAACATGAAGACAGGGGCAATCACAAGGATTCTGATGGCTGCGGCGTTACTGGCCGCGACCGCTCTGGCGGCTACCAAGGACAGCTTCCCAAAGCCCGCAACCGACGATACGATCGCCAAACAGGTGCGACACGTGGTATTGTCGTACCCCTATTACTATATTTGGGACCAGGTTGGCACGTTCGTGCATGACGGCCAGGTGGAATTAAACGGGGCGGTGACGGAACCATTCAAGAAAGCCGATCTGGCGCGGCTGGTCGCACGCATTCCCGGCGTCACCGGCGTCACCAACGAAATCAAAGTGCTGCCGCCCTCGCCGATGGACGATCGTCTGCGACGTCAAGTGGCGCGAGCCATTTTCACCTACTCGTCGCTGGGGCAGTACGCCGCCGGCCCGCAGCCTGCCATTCACATCGTGGTGGATAACGGGCGCGTGACCTTGAGCGGCCTGGTCTCGACCGACGTCGACAAAGAGCTGGTCGGCATTCGCGCCACGGGCGCTGGATTGAGTTTCGGCCAGGTTGTGAACAACCTCGAAGTCGAGCATCCTTCCGCCAAGAAAAGCTGAGCGTTGGCGATAACGGCTCTCTGCCTGGGACATCTGGGGCGCGGGCCGCGCCCCAGACCCGGCGAGCCCGCTGCCCTGGCCGCCGGATGCGTTCCATCTCCTCGGCAACGTGCTATTCTGAGCCGGACGCGCTGCCGCATTAGCCCGAGCGGCGCCGGAAGGAGAACGCATGCAGGAACAGAATTACGCCAATCACCGGCAGTTGGTGCCGGCTTACCACTTTGTGCTCTTGGGCATCCTGGCGTTGACGCTGATCGGATCGCTGGTCAACCTGTACAAGTCTCTTGGCAGCCATGCACGGCTCTACAGCGCGTCGCTGATCGTGGTGCTGGTCGTTACTTCGCTGATGATCGCTTTGTTCTGCCGTGTGTTTTCGCTCAAAGCGCAGGATCGCGCCATCCGCGCCGAGGAGAATCTGCGGCACTATGTGCTGACCGGCAAGTTGCTGGACCCGCGGCTCGGGGTGGGGCACATTGTCGCTCTGCGTTTCGCCGACGACCAGGAATTCGCGGCTCTGGCCGCCCGCGCCGCTCAGGAGAGCCTGTCCCCCGATGCCATCAAGCGCGCCGTTCAACATTGGCGCGCCGACACTTACCGGGTGTGAACCGTCCGTGACCCGTTAGAAGCCGCGAAAATAACGAGGGCCGGCCAGATTATTCCCCGAATCGGCGGAGAGGCCGCGGCGGGCGCACCAGCCGATTTGGCTGGCCCTCCGCGCGCCGCAAGCGCGGCCTTATCCTCCGCTTTTCGATCGCTCCATGGGAGCCGCAACCCTCCCGTCGCGGCCGGAGCTTATCGAAACTGGTTTGCTCCACCGGACAATCGCGCAGCCGTATTCCGGCGAGTGACGCGTCCCCTACTGCCCGGTGAAGGCGAAAGCCTGCTGCAAGCTTTCCTCGGGTAGTGAGCCTCACCGCTCAAACGTTTCAACAATTCTGCCGCGAGGCGTGGTCCGGCGGCCTGGTGGGCTCCGGCCATCGACGCCTGCCACTTGAACCGGCCGGCACCATGCTGTTAAGTGTTGGGGCCTGAGCCGATATGCTCCGGAACTTCTTTCTGCTCGATCTCTGGTCCAGTTTGTGGGCGTTCGTGCTATTCGGTCTGTTCGCGTTGGTGCCTGGCTATGCGGTGGGCTGGACGGCGGATCTTATCGGCTTTCGCCGCCGCGCTTTTGCCACGCGGCTGGCGTTGAGCGTTCCCCTGTCAATCGGCGTGGCGCCGCTGCTGGCGTATTTGACGTCGCGGCTCGGGTCGGTCGCGCTGACGTGGTGCGCTTTCGGCCTGCTCTGGCTCATATTCGCGGCCATCTGGATTCGCGAACCCCGTTCTTTTCGGTTGCAGATCGACAAGCGCATCACGGGGTACGCGCTCATCGTCGCCGGCTGGCTCGCCGTCGGACTCCTCTCCCTGGTCGATTTGAGTTGGGGAAACCGCCTCTACTATTCCGTGGTGTCATACGATTACAGCCTGCGCAGCGCAATCGTGTCGGCCATCTCCCGGGACGGCATTCCGCCATCGAACCCTTACTTCTTTCCGGGGCATACGGTGCCGCTTCGTTATCACTACTGCTGGCTGATCCCATGCAGCCTGGTGAAACAGATGGGCGGCTCCTGGGTTACCGGGCGCCACGCCGTCATCGCCGGAGCGTTATGGTGCGGAATCGGCCTGATGGCGATTATCGCTCTCTACCTGCGCTTCGTTCATCCGGAAGGCGTGCGCCGGATCCACCAGCGGACCATTCTGGGCCTGGCACTGCTGGCGGTCACCGGCCTCGACATCATCCCCGACGTGGCATTAGCTCTGGCCCGCCGCCCCTGGGCGGAACCGGAGTGGTGGAACGAGCAGGTCTCCGCCTGGATCACGTCGATGCTCTGGGTGCCCCACCATCTGGCGGCGCTGATTGCGGGGTTTACGAGCGTTTTGATTCTGTGGACCGGCGCCGGGGTGGACAAGCGTCGTGGGCCGGCCCTGTTCGTCGCCGCGTTCTGCCTGGCCGGTTGCGTGGGAGAGTCCATCTACGTTGGCTTTGTATTTGGAGCCGCATTAGCGGTTTGGACGCTGGTCACGCTGCTTAAGGGCTGGAAACGGGAAACTGGATTTCTGATTGGCATGGGAGTTCTGGCTCTGGTGCTGGCCGCGCCTCAGGTTTGGGAACTGACCGCATCCGCAACCGGCGGGGGGACAACCGCTGCCGCCGTCCCGGCGGGCACCCACGTTCTGGGCTTGGGCGTCCGCCTCTTTTATCCCGTCGCCGGTCTGGCGCGCGCTTCGGGCTGGCCCAACCTGGTCTATGCGGCATTTCTGCCGATAAACTATTTTCTCGAATTCGGTTTCTACGGCCTCGCAGGCGTGTGGTTTCTCCGGCGCATGTGGCAACAGCGCACAGTCAACCGCTACGAACTCCTGACTCTGACGATCGCCGCGACCAGCCTCCTGCTCTGCACGTTTGTGCGATCGACGGTCATCCAGAACAACGATCTGGGTTACCGGGGCATGCTGTTGGCTCAGTTCATTCTGTTGCTCTGGGCCGTGGACCTGCTGGACGACCGCAAAGCGGCGCGCCGCACGCTGGTGATGGTTTTGATAGTGCTGGGCGTCGCGAGCAGCATTTACGAAGCCGCCAGTCTGCGCCTCTACGCCGTGGCTGCGGACTTGACGCCACTGCCAAGGTACACCTGGCTGAATCCCGCCGCCGATACGGGCCGCCGTCTCTATGAAGCGCGAGCCGCCTACCAGCGGCTCAATGCGATGCTGGGGCCGGGCGCCATCGTGCAGCAGAACCCCGATACCAATCCCGGAGATTTGCCCTGGGCCCTCTATAGCGAACGCAGAACCGTGGCGGATACGCTTTCCTGCGGCACGGTTCTGGGTGGAGATCCGCGCGAATGCACGGCCGTTCTGCGACTGATCGCTCCGCTGTTTCAGGGCACAGCCACGCCGGATGAAGTCGACAACGCCTGCCGCGCGCTTGGGATTTCCGCCCTGGTCGTCAAAGGTACCGACCCCGTCTGGAGCGTTCCCGGGAGCTGGGTGTGGCAGAGAGAGCCGCTGATCTCCGGCCAGCACGTCCGCGTGTTTCTCTTCGCCCGGCGGTAGGAGATCGCTTTGCCCGGTCCGGAATTCGGTTCCGTCTGATGCCCAGCCAACTGCGTTTGAAGATTGCTGTTATGTGTTGGAGACGCTGCGCGGAATCACTGGCCGAAGCTGCCGCTCCTCCTGCAACAGCCAAGCGCGCTGCAAGACTCTGGCTCGGCTCGCCACGCCTGCGGCGAAACGTGATGAGTCCGGCCTGGCCGGAGAGGATAGTCTCCGGCCAGGCGGGAACGTCACCCGCAAATAGCCGGAATGCAGACCTGTATAACGTGTAGACTCGATATGAAGGCAGATGCATCGGTCGCAATCCAACGAAGCAACAACCCGAACGGTTGGGTTGGCGAACGAGCAAACGAGATGGTCGATGCTTCCAAATGCGTGATTTGCGACGGTGAGATCCGCCTACTCAAGCGAGCCCTGGTGGCCCCCTTCCTGGCAACACGGATATGGGGCCGGCAACCGTTTTCCGTAGATCTCGTCCAGTGCAAAGCCTGCGGATTCATGTTCTACAACCCCCGCCTCGACACCGCCGAGGAGAGGCGACTGTATGCGAACTATCGTTCGGAGGAGTACCTGCGGATGCGCCACGCTTCCGAGCCTTGGTATACCGCAAGCTTCAATGCAGACCTCGCCTCACCTGCTTCTTACAAACTCCGCCGTTCCACGCTGGCCGCCATACTCGGCCAGCGCCTCGGCACCCACAAGATAAGGCGCGTCCTCGACTACGGCGGTGACCATGGCGATTTGGTATGCGGACTGATCGATGGGGCTTCTGCCTTCGTCTACGACATTTCCGGCGCGGGGGCGGTTGAGGGAGTCACTTCAATCGCCGAACCGGCCACATGCCGGGCCGACCTCATTATCAACAGTAATGTATTGGAGCACGTCGGGTTCCCGCGTAAGTTGGTAGGAGAGATTGTGAAAGCATCTCCCGCCGGAGGCTTCGTATTTCTGGAAGTGCCCTGCGAGTCACCGTTCGGATTGGCTAGGATCGCCAGGAGGGTCGCCCAGGTCGGGATCATGGCTCTGACGCGGCCCGCTCTAGCGCGATCGGTCGTCCGTCCCGCTAGCCTCTACATGATGCACGAGCACATCAACTACTTCACGGCGCAATCGCTGGCCAAACTGATGATTTGCTGCGGGTGCACGGTAATCGCAGCAGGCAACTACCTGCTGGATGCTCGGTCGGGAAAAGGAGACATGGCATGGTGCCTGGGGACGGCTACTTAGCACCCCATCGACAGTCGCTTGCATCACCCACAATCTTGGGGTTTCGACGGAAGTGACAGGGTTTTCAATGCCGTGTACCGCGTCACAAATCGATCCAGACTGCGCTTCACTCGATTCGTTCTCACGCGAGCGGGCTGCCGGCTCCAGCGATTCGGGGGGGGGCCGCATGCATCGGCTGGTCGAAATTGACCCGCTCCCTTTCGACAACGAGCGGCCGACGTAAGATTTGGGTGTGAATGGAGCCGATGTACTCGCCCAGAATGCCTACGAAGAAAAGCTGCACCGCGCCCAGGAAGAAGATGCCGAAAACCACGGGAGCCATGCCGACCGTGAAGTTCGCCCAATAGAGCAGCTTGTAAACCATGTATCCGAGGGCCACCAGGAAGCTGAGGATACCGATAGTGAAGCCGGCGAAAGTGGCCAGCCGTAGCGGGACCTTCGAGTGGTTGGTGATGCCCAGCATCGCCAGATCATAGAGCGTGTAGAAATTGTTCTTGGTAATGCCGCGCTTGCGCGCGGGCTTGTCGAACGGAATCAGGAATTGGCTGTAGCCCAGTTCGCAGATCAGCCCGCGGAAGTAGGGATACGGATCGCCGATTGCGCGGATATCTTCCATCACGTGGCGATCATAGAGGCCAAAGCCCGTTGCGTCCTTGACCAGAGGCGTTTCGGAAAGGCGCGAGACAACGTTGTAATACAGCCTCCGGACCGCGGCCATGAGTGCGCACTCCTCGCTGGAGCGCTTCTGCGCCAGTACGATCTTGTAGCCCTCCTCCCACTTCCGAACGAACTGGGGGATCATTTCCGGCGGATCCTCCAAATCCGAGGCCATGGCGATCACCGCTTGGCCTCCGGCCTGCAACATGGCATGATAGCCGGAGCGGATGTGGCCGAAGTTCCGGTTGTTCACGATGATCTTGACGCGCTTGTCGTCGCGAGCGATCTCCTTCAAGACCTTAACGGTGCCGTCTTCAGAAGCGTTGTCGATGAAAATGAATTCATAGGCGTACTCGGGAAGTTCGGCCGCCATCACACGGGTAACGCGTGCCCATAGCTCGCGGACATTGCCTTCCTCGTTGTAACAACCGGTTACGATGCTGATAGACCGCATGAAATTCTCCGCTAATACGTCAGCTTCTTTTGGAGCAGCGCTGCATTAATGGGTAGCGTCGCCAACACCTCCGCGATTTTCGGCCCCGCGTTCCCCTCGCCATAGGGGTTCTCGCAAGTGTGGCACAGGGCGCGGAATTCTCCGCTCTCGAGGCACCTGCGGGTTGCGGCGGCGATCGCAGCCGAATCGTACCCGGCATCCACTACGTTGGCTGCCCGCAGCCTGCCGCGCTGCCGCGCGCCAATGTTGACGCATGGGCACCCAAAGGCCCGCGTCTCTTTGATGCCGGCTGAAGAATTTCCGGCCAGCACGCCACGGCCGGCATTGCCCATCAAGTGGAGCAGCCCATGAAACCGCCTCCGACCGAGGCTTTTGGCGACGTGGACTCCCGGCAGCCGGAGTTCCTGAAATCGCACCAGCTCCTGAATGATGGCTTTCCCGCCTCCATCGTTGTTGGGGTAGGTGGCCACAATCTGGAACCCTTCCGCAGCTAGTTCGCATAACGCGGACAACGAAGGGCGAACTTGATCGAGAGCCTGTTCCTGCTCAGAGGCGATGGGATGCTGGCAAAACAGAACGATCGGCCGCGAAAGGTCAAAACCGAACTCCGCCACCAACTCCTGCGGAGAGGCGAATAGCCCCTCCCGCGCCAGGTCCAGCGTGGGAAAACCGACGTTGAAGACGCGCCACGGCTCCTCACCTAGCCGCAGTACACGCTCGGCAGCCTGCCGGTTGGTAGTGAAATGCAGATGCGCCAGTTTCGTCATGGCATGGCGGACGGAGTCGTCCAGTGCGCCACCCTCGGTGTAGTCACCGCCTTCTACGTGTGCCGTCGGCACGTTCATTTGAGTGGACGCGATCAAGGCGGCGAAGCTCTCAAAACGGTCGCCGTAAACCAGCAGAAAATCGGGAAGAAGTTCGCTCAGAATCAAACCCATGGCTTGAATGCCGTCGCCGATTGATTGCGCGGTATATGCCGCAGAAGCGGGTCGCACAGGGACGCGGACTTCGCGGTAAACCTGCAATCCATCAGCCTCGATTTCGGCAACGGTTTGGCCGAAATCCTGGACCAAGTGCGCTCCCCCGACTAACAGACAGTATTCCAGGCGGGGATCGCCCGCCAGCGCGCGCAGAATTGGGAATTGCAGGCCATACTCCGAGCGGTTCCCGGTGAAGACTGCTATTCGGCGGCGCGCTGGTGCCGGCATGCTACTCCAGGTCTCCCCAGCCCAGTTGCGCATCTAAGGGGATCGCGTGCTTCGCTCTTCGCCCGAGCAGGGACCCGAAATGGACGGCTCGGATCTCTCCGGTCCCCGGGCGTTTTACCCAAATGTTTTCCGTTGTCAGAGCCTCTCCCGTAGCGATCCCTCGAATTGAAACGACGCACGCGTAGGCGAAGTCTATCGTGGGCTTCTCTTCGGGAAGAATCTCTTTGGTGCCACCCAACGCCTCGAAGATCGCGCGAGATCCTTGCACGAGGTCGCGCAATTCAATCGGATCCATCGAAATGGGTACGTCAGGCCCCGGCCACGACTTGTCCGAAGTGAAGTGTTTTTCCAAAATGCGGGCCCCCAGTGCCACTGCGGCCAGACAAGTATAGTTGCCCAGGGAATGATCGCTCAGGCCGACCACCGCATCCGGAAAGCGGTGCGCCAGCGCTTCGATAGCTCCCAGCCGAACCCGGTTGTACGGCGTGGGATACATGGAGGTGCAATGCAGCAGGGCGAACGGCACGCCGGCTTGACGCAGGATCTCGACGGCAGGGGCAACACTGCTGAGATCGTTCATGCCAGTACTGAGAATCACCGGCTTCCGGTAGGATGCGATGTGCGCGATCAGCGGATAGTTGTTGCATTCGCCGGAACCGATCTTGAATGCTCGCACCCCCATTCGTTCCAACCGAACAGCGGCGGCGCGGGAGAAGGGTGTGGAGAGGTAAATGAGACCCTTCGATTCGACATGCTTCTGGAGCGCGATCTCTTCTTCCTCCGAGAGGGCGCAACGCTTCATGATTTCCCAAATGCTCTCTTGGGCGTTGCCCGGCATCACATCATTAGGGATCATCTCATCCTCAATTACGTGACACTGGAATTTCACGCACTCGCATCCCGCCGCGTCCGCATCATCCACCATGCGGACGGCTCTCTCAAAGCTCCCCTCGTGATTGATGCCGATCTCCGCGATCACCAGCGGCGGAAAATCCGCTCCGATTCTGCGTCCGGCGATGTCCATCTGTTTCACGTGGTGACGTTCGTGTGGTCTTCGTCGGCCCGGTGTTGCAACCTCCCCACTACGACGTCTTCCTGGGCTCGCTTATAGTCCTCGAGTTGGCCGATATCGAGCCAGTATTCGCAGATCGGATAGCTCACGATCGTGCCCTTCGCGTCCAGAAGGCGGGTCACGAGATCCGTAATATTGAGGTGCTTGTTGGGCGGAATGAGCCGGAAAACCGAGGGCTCCAGCACATAGATTCCGGCATTCACAAAGAAGCTCAATTGCGGTTTTTCACGCAACGCCTGAATATTCACACCGTCGCAGTCCACCACTCCGTAGGGCACCTGCATGCCATAGCGCCGCACCCCGACAGTCATTTCCGCCCGATGATCCTGGTGAAAGGCATACATCGAGCGGAAGTCCACCTGGGTCAGGATGTCGCCGTTAATGACCAGCACCGGCTCATCCGACTCGTCTAGCAACCCCAGCGCGCCACCCGTTCCCAAAGGGACGTCTTCTTTGACGTACTTCATTTCGACGCCGAACGATTCGCCGGTGCCGAAATGTCGAATGATCTTGTCGGCATGGTAGTGCGTCGCCACGCAGATCCGCTTCACGCCTGCGTCGCGCAACTGTTCGACGATATGTTCCAATACCGGCCGGCCGCCAACCGGCAACATGGGCTTGGGCGTGTTCTCCGTCAGTGGACGCAGGCGCACGCCCTGTCCCCCAGCCATGACCACGGCCCGGAACGGTTGTTTGGCCAGCCGCTGGAAGTCGCTCAAAATGACGATATCCACGACCACGCCCTTTTCGTCCAAAAGAGGCAATTGTCGAATCGAACGTTCCCGAAAGATCTGGAGCAGCGTGGTAAGATCGGTGTCCACCAGAGCAGTAACGGGCTTGGGGTGAGGCGTGCGCGCCTTGATCTCGAACAGCTTGGAAACCGGGGCATCCAGACTGAGTCCGGCCAGGATTCCGCGGCGTACATCGCCATCGGTGACGGTGTTGACAAGACGGCGCCGCTTATCCACGACGAGCGCCATGCTCACGCGGCCGCTGCGATCGATCGCGGCAATCACGTCGCCGAGGGAATCGGACGACTTTACGAACAGCTTCGAGACGTCTCTGCTTGGCATGGCTATCGGATCGCTATCTGATCTCAGACTCCTCGAGGTCGCGGAGGGAATCGCTCTCGCCGTCGAAAAGATGCATATTCCGCCAGACTTCATCGCGCGGAAGGAACGGCGCCATGTCCTCGATCGGCCGCGATTCCATCGTCCCATCCTCACGACGGAACGACGAGACGCGTGGAGAGATTCCCTGATCCGGCGCTACATTGAGTTCGCAAATCACAGGTCCTGGGCAGCGCAGCACGGCTCCTATGCCTTCACTCAGTTCCGAATTCGTCCGGATACTGGTGAAGGAAATGCCGTATGCGCGTGCCAGATCGGCGAAGTTGGGGTTCGCCACCCCGGATGCCGGATCGGACCCAACCAACCGGCCCTCAAAGAAGTTTCTTTGAGTTATGCGGAGGCAGGTATACCCGTGATTGTTGGCGATGAAGATTTTGACCGGGAGATTATAGTTCCGAATGGTTAGCAACTCCTGAATGTTCCACTGGATTCCGCCATCCCCGGTCACACATACCGTGCGACGCCCGCCACTCCCGATAGACGCTCCTATCGCAATCGGCAAGTCCCAACCACAAGCACCCCAACCAAGATTGAACGCCCGCTGGCCTGGCTTCATTTTGAACGCCTGGTAAAAGCTGGCTACCTCTGTGCCGTTTCCGGTGACCACCAGGTCTTCGGGTTCGACCAGGTCCGACAGCACATCCATCAAGACATACGTGTTCACGTGATCGGGGTCTTGATAATAATCCGGAGTCATCACCGGATATCGGCTCTTCCAGAAGCGGCAAGCATCCAGCCAGTCTTGCGGCGGACGCAGATCCACGGCTCCCACCTGTTCATGAAACTCCTGCAAAAAGTCGCGGACATCCGCCTGCACAGCACAGTCCGGCCGGAGCGCCTGGTGGCTCAATTGGCCCGGATCCACGTCAACCAGCACCTTGCGGGCTTTAGGCGCAAACCCGGCAAGGTTGAAGCCGATCTTCTGGAGATTCAACCCGGCGGCCAGACCGATCAGGCAGTCACAATTCTGAACCGCGAAGTTGGCGCGGCGTTGGCCACTTGGGCCGAAAACGCCCATTTGAAGTGGATGCGTTTCGTGGACCAGGTCTTTCGCCGTCAGCGGCAACACGATCGGAATTCCGGTACGATCGAGCAGTTTGTTCAGGAGATGGCGTGATCCCGAGTAGTGGATGCCGTTGCCTGCAACGAAGAGGGGCCGTTTGGCGGCCCGGATGGCTTTGATAACCTCGGCCACTTTGAGGGACAGACTGCTCGTTGGCCCGGCTGTGGGTGCATGATACGGTTCGAGATTGGTTTCGTCGATGGTCGCCGCTTGTATGTCCAACGGAAACTCCACCATCACCGGCCCCGGCCGTCCGGTTGTGGCGTGGTAAAAGGCGCACTCCAATTCATAGCGAACCAGACGGGGATCCTTGATCGTGACGGCATACTTAGTAACCGGCTTCGCCATCGCGACGGCATTGCCTTCTTGCGGCCCGACCTGCCGGACCCGGTCGTGATCCGCCATGATGTCCGTCCGCACCTGCCCGGACAGCAGAATCAGCGGAACCGAATCCACCCAAGCGGCCGTCATGCCGGACAGCGCATTCACAGCACCGGGCCCGGTGGTGCCCATGCACAAGCCGGGCCGCGTGGTAACTCGGGCATACCCTTCCGCGCTTACCGCACAAGCCTGTTCGTGATAGTTACAGTAAAATCGCATTCCGGGATTACGACCGACCGAATCCAGAAGGTGCATGATGCCGCCGCCCGAAATCAAAAAGATGTCTTGAATACCCCGGTCGACGAAAAACTGGATCACGTAGTCAGACAGCTTGATCATCGGCACACCCCTTCCGCGACCCTCGATTGGGTTTGCCATCGATACATGCGGCGCAGCCCTTCTTCCAGCGAGATCCACTGGCACAAGCCCAGCTCGCTTCGGGCGCGCTCCACTGCCGGAATATAGCGTGAGCGTGGAACTCCCGGCGGCGAGAATTTGCCGACTTCGATTCCGATCTCGCGGCCGGATGCTTCGACCACGCACCGCGCCAGTTCCGCGATGCTCACCGCGTGAGGCGAGCCCACGTTATAGGCAACGCCGGACGTTCCGCGCAGCAGGATAGTCCACAGCCAGATTGCCAGATCCGCGGCATAGAGGTAAGAGCGCACCGAAGTGCCGTCGCCCGCGATGCGTATCGGGCCACCGGCCAGCGCGTCTCGCATGAAGTTGCCGGCGGCGTAGTTTTCATCAAGCGGCAGGTACGGGCCCGTGAACGCGAACAGGCGCGCGATGGCGCAATTGAATCCAAAAACCCGCGCGTAACTCGAGCACAGAAACTCGCTCGAGCGCTTCGCCTGCCCATATGCCGAATTGGTGTCGGTCGAGGGCGGCGCGCCCGCGTATTCTTCCGGGATGTGGAGGATGTCCGCCGGTTGCTTGCCATACACCGCACCCGAGCTGGTGAACAGAAGCCGCCTGGTTCGCCGCGCTCGCGCCAGCTCCAGCACGCGCCCAGTGGCGGCCAAATCCCGGCTGAAGGTGGCCGCCGGTTGATCTGCGCTGGGAGGAAAATAGCGCTCGGTCGCCGCATGAATTACCAGCGGGAAAGACCCTTCCGGATACTCGAATGAAGCAGCATCGCCGGCGTGAAGAGTCACGCACGGATCTTCGCCCAGGTGCGGCAGGCGTTGGCGGTAGGCGTTGGGATTGCGTGTCAGCACAACCGCGGAGATTCCCAGCCCCAGTCTGTGGTTTGCCCAGAGCAGACTCTCCATCAGCCAAGTCCCGACAAAACCCGTGCCGCCGGTGATGAAGATGCGCTCGCCGCGCACTTCCGCCCAGAGGTGTTCGGTATGCTCCAACACGTGATCCAGGTCGTTATGGAGGACGTTTTCCATGCGCCTTAGCTCGCGACGGTTCCCACGCTCTCGGGAAGCGCGCGCAGGGTCTCCAGCATGTATTCCAGTATTTGCCCCTCAATTCCCGGGTAGAGCCCGATCCAGAACACCTGGTTCATCACGGTATCGGTCTGGCTCAGGGAGCCAACTACCCGGTAGTGCGACTCGCGATAAGCCGGCTGGCGCACCAGGTTGCCGCCAAACAGCAGCCGCGTCGCGATTTTGCGGTCTTCCAGGTATCGCGTCACCTGGTTGCGCGAGAACGGAGCATCCGGGCGAACCGCGATCGGAAAACCGAACCAGCTCGGTTCCGCGCCGATGGTGGCTTCGGGCAGGACGAAAAACTCCTCCAGGCCCGCCAGGCCTTCGCGCAACGCTCTGAAGTTACGGCGCCGCGCCTCGACGAATCCGTCCAGCTTTTCCAGTTGCGCCACCCCGACCGCCGCCTGCATGTCGGTGAGCTTCAGGTTGTACCCAATGTGCGAATACGTGTATTTGTGATCGTATCCGCTTGGCAGATCGCCCAGGTGCCAATTGAATCGCTTGCCGCACGTATTGTCGCAGCCGGGCTCACACCAACAGTCGCGGCCCCAGTCGCGGAAGGATTCGGCGATTGTGTGCAGCAGCGGCGTGTTGGTCAACACCGCGCCGCCCTCGCCCATCGTCATGTGGTGGGCCGGATAGAAGCTGACCGTCGCCAGGTCGCCGAAAGTGCCGGTCTTGCGTCCGAAATAGGTGGATCCGACGGCATCGCAGCAATCTTCCACCAGCCACAAATCGTGCTTCTGGGCGAAGCTCGCGACCGCGCCCACATCGAATGGATTTCCCAATGTGTGGGCGAAGATCATGGCGCGAGTGCGCGGCGAGAGAGCGGCTTCGAGTTGCGACGTGTCGACGTTGTAAGTGGGCAGCGTAACATCCACGAAGACCGGAACCAGGCCATTCTGCAAAATAGGATTCACGGTAGTGGGAAAGCCGGCCGCCACCGTGATCACCTCGTCGCCGGGCCGCAAGCGCCGGTCGCCCAGGCGCGGCGAAGTCAGCGCGGAAAGCGCCACCAGGTTGGCCGACGAGCCGGAATTCACCAGCAGGCACTGGCGCACTCCCATCCAGTCGGCAAATTCCCGCTCGAACCGCGCCGCATAACGCCCCGCAGTCAGCCAGAAATCCAGGGAGGAATCCACCAGCAGCCGCATTTCGGCTTCGTCGAAGACCTTGCCGGAAACCGGCACCGGATCGCAGCCGGCGGAAAACTTCCGCGCGGGGAAAGCCTCGTGGGTGTACTCCGTCACCAGGTCCAAAATCCGCTGGCGAAGTTGCTCGCCTTTTTCCGTCATGCGAGAAACTCCCGGTACCAGGCGATGGTTCGCTCCAGTCCTTCATCGAGCGTGAACAGCGGCGACCAGCCCAGCAGCGTGCGGGCGCGTGCGGCGCACAGCGACTGGCGGGGGATTTCGCAGGTCGCTTCGTTGAGCACCAGCGGCTCCAGGTCGGTTCCCATGGCTTTCACGATCCGGCTCACCAGTTCCATCACGGTCACTTCGGTTTCATTGGAGAAGTTGAAGGCCTTACCACGCAGTTCAGGCCTGCCAAAAAGCTGCTCGGCCAGCAGCAGATAGGCGGCGGCTCCGTCTTCCACATAGAAGTAATCGCGCACATAGCTGCCATCGGAGCGGATGACGGGCCGCTCGCCCCGCAGCAGGCTCCGGATCGCGCTGGGCACGATGCGGTTCCAGTTCAGATCTCCGCCGCCGTAGAAATTCCCGCAGCGCGTCACCGCCACCGGCAAATCGTAAGTGCAGGCATAGGACTGTGCGATCATGTCGGCGCAGGCCTTGCTTACGTCATAGGGAAATCGGCCGGCCAGCGGCGCGTCTTCCGTGTAGGGGAGCTTGTCGTGTGAGCCATAAGCCTTGTCGGAAGATGCGATCACAATCGAGCGCACGCCCGGCGAGCGCCGGCAGGCTTCGAGCACCGTCCAGGTGCCGCGAATATTGCTTTCAAATGTCGAAATCGGGTTGCGGTTGGCGATTCCCACGATGGCTTGGGCAGCCACATGAATCACGACCGTGGTTTCGTACTCGCCGATGGCGCGTTCCACAGTATCGCGGTCGCAAATGTCGCCGCGCACCACGTTCACCCGCTCAATCGTCCCGGAACGCAGGAGCTCGCTTCGCGGAACCCAGTCGCGCACCAAGCAGACCACCTCGGCTCCCTGATCCACCAGGCGGCGCGTTAACCAGCCACCCAGCAGTCCGGTGGCCCCGGTCACCAGCACGCGGCGATCCCGCCAGAACCCCGCGGTCATTTCCACACCTTCCACGGCGCCCTGCCATCCTTCCAGAGGTCGTTCAGATACTGGTATTCGCGGAAAGTGTCCATGGCATAAAAAAAGCCGTCATGCTGGTAAGCCATCAGTTCGCCATCGGCGGCGAGCCGCTCCAGCGTCTCCCGCTCCAGGATGCAGTCGTCCCCCCCGATGTAGTCGAACACGCCGCAATTGAAAACCATGAAGCCCGCGCTGATCCAACCATCGTCCTGGGGCTTCTCTTTGAACCGGTCGACGTGCCCTTCCGGATCGAGAGTCACGCTCCCGAAGCGGGAGATGGGCCGCACCGCCGTCACAGTCGCCAGCTTTCCGTGGGACTTGTGAAACTCGACGATCTTGGCGATATTCGCGTCCGTTAACCCGTCGCCATAGGTCAGCAGAAAGGTGTCGTCCTCAATATACTTCCGGATTCGTTTGACGCGTCCGCCGGTCATCGACTCCTGGCCGGTATCCGCCAGGGTTACCTGGAAGCCCTGCTCCTCATGACAACCGTCATAGTGAATATGCGACTTCTGGCCGAGGCACATTGTGAAATCGTTGTTCATCGCCTCGTAATTCAGGAAGTAATCCTTGATCATGTTACCCCGGTATCCGAGGCACAGCACGAATTCCCGAAACCCGTAGTTGGCGTAGGTCTTCATAATGTGCCAAAGTATCGGCCGGCCGCCGATCTCTACCAGGGGTTTCGGCCTAAATTCAGTCTCTTCGCGCAGTCGTGTGCCTAGACCGCCACAGAGCACCACCACTTTCATCGGGGGCTTTCCTCTCAATGATTATCCGGCACCGGTGCGCGGGAGACTATACTCCGGAGGGTTATTCAACGGAGTTATCGAAAGTATACGGAGTCATGGTACGCGCCAAATGCTCCATTCGGATCTGTGTTTGAATTGGCAGAGTCCGCTGGAGGGGCGAGGCATGCCTCGCCTGGGTTGCCGGAACAAACGCTATCGCGATTGCGAGATGGTGTACTTAGTCACGCGTGGTGGGGTGCAATCCGGCTCGACGATCCACACGGTGCGGTTCCGAAAGTACTGCAACAGCGCTCGGTTGCCGTCGCCGGCGTCCCGTGCCCAAACCACCTTCGCATGGTCGATGTCCGCCTCGTTCCAGACCCATTCGTTCATCCAGTTGTGCTTCGGACCATTCCGCACGATCAGTAAATGGAGGCCGGGCATATCGCGGAATCGGTTCAAGACTGAAGCCCGCTCGAGATTTCCCGGAGTGCTGCAACGCCAGCACGTGTAGGGGTTCACCGTTCCGAGGACAATACGGTGCACAGGCATAAGCGCCAGCACTACGGGACAAGCCAGCGCGGCAGCCAAAAGCATGCGCGGCAACGCCCGTCTTCTTCCGATGTGCCGGCCCGCCGCTCTCATGTGGCGCAGCGAGGCCACCACCAGCGCCAGGGCCACGCAGGTTGCCGGCCCGGCATAATGCGGGTACCGCGACTGTTCCACGGCGAGGGCTACGATCATGCATCCGGCCGTCGCAACCAGCAGGCGGCGCCGCCGATCGCGCCATACGGCAGGTAGAAAGATAAGCGGCACCGAAAGCAGCGGGCCCACGAAGAAACTCCACAGAACGATGGCGTCCAGGCCGTTCTCCATCACGTGTGTCCTCACCTGGAACTTCTCGTGCTGTTGCACCTCCCAGAGATAGTAATCATGCATCGGCTGCCAGGTGTGTGTAACCGGCGTTACCGTAAACCACGCCAATGTCAAGGGCCAACCGTAGGTCCGCTGGTTCACGCGGTAAGGCGCCAGCAGCGGATCGCCCGTAACGGCGCGGAAATATCGCGTCGTCAGGAACCCCCCGGCCGCCAGGACGAGAAGGAACGCCGGCACGGCTCTCAACCACGCCTTGCGCAACATGGCGCCGCGCTGCCGAAGCAACCGGTTCAGCAGGCTAATGGCCGCGGGGAGGGCCAGCGCGGCGCCTTCGAACGGCCGGCTGTTGACGAGTATCAGAAGCCCGATCGCAAGCAGAACGAAGTGACGGCATCGCATCGATCTATGGATACGCGGTATGGCGCCGAGAACCAGGGCCCCTCCGATTGCGCCCGCCGCTCCGCCCCAGTAACTGTTCATCCAATAAGTGAACAACCCGCAGCGCACAACGCAAATGACTCCCCCGAGCAGCGCCCAACCGGGTGGAAACCAGCCCTGCAACATCCACAAGACCGCCGCTGACATCAGACCCACACTGATCAGCACACCGAACCACGGATTACCCAGCAACTGCCCTGCAGCCAGAAACATCCCCTGGGCGGGGAAGTACATGGAGCTATATGTGGGCTGCTGAATCACATGAATGGTCTCGAAGTACTTCCACATGGGGTGCGCCGGATTGGCGAGGCGCCCATGCGCTAACGTGTCCGCTAGCAGCAGGTGGCTGAACTCGTCGGTGATCAGCGGTTGCGGAACCGGCATCAGGGGCAGCAGCGCCAGCCGAAGGGCTACCGTGGTTAGGCCAATCGCCGCCAGGCCCAACCCGCGTTTGCGCGCCAGCCGTCCGCAGAGCGCCTCCACCCGCTGAAACTGCTTGGCGCCGAAGGAAGGGCGGAAGCGCGCAAGCAGCAGCACGCCGATCAGTGCCAGCCACTCCAACCAATTCTGATCCACCCTGATGATGAGTATTAGCAATGCCAGAAGCATGCCGGCCAGTGTGACCATTCGTCTACGCCTTGGCCCCGCATGGCTTCGCCACAGCGCCAGCAGGCTTCGTCTCTTCTGCCAGGCCGCTTTCGTGATATTGCGCATCCTGGTTGACGCGCCACACGTCGTACACCTGATGCCCGGCCGCGATGTTCTCGACCGTCAGCATGGCGGTCATCATGGCGTGGTCCTGGTTGTTGTACTTGTGCATGCCGTTGCGGCCGACCGGGTGCAGGTTGGGATAATGCTGCAACTCGGCTCGCAAGGTTGCCACATGCCGCACATAAGCATCGTCATAAACGGGGTAGGCCTTGAGCTGCCGGACCACGCAGCCGTCCACCACGTCCTCCCGCCGCGCCAGCCCGATCTTCACGAGTTCGCGGGTGGCAAGCGCCACCAGATCGCTATCGTTGGATTTCCAGAGTTGGTCGGTTTCATTGCAAAAATACTCCAGACCGTAACAACAGTGGGCCTCGTCGGGCACCATTTCCGGCGACCACGATTTGTAGTTCTGGATGCGGCCCACCTGGACGGACGGATCGTGGATATAGATCCAATTGTCCCGCAGAGTGCCGCGGTCTTTCACAATCAGCGCGACCGTCATAAAATCCCGATACCGCAACCCGGCTGCCGCCGCGGCAGCCTGTTCGGAAACGGGCGGAGACAATGACGCGGCCAGCTCGCGCAAGGGAGCCGATGAGATCACGTGGTCGGCGGAAATAGACTCGCTCGCTCCTCCGCTGTGGTTGTACTCGATCGACCACCGGTTCAATTCCGCATCAAACCGGCAAGCCGTGACCTTGCACCCGAGCAGCACGCGTCCGCCCATCGCGCGCACCCGTTCCGCGCACTTCTCCCACATCATGCCCGGACCGAGCCGCGGGTACCGAAACGAGTGAATCAGGCTCTTGACGATCTCACCGCCCGCCTTCGTAGACCCGGACCTGAAGCCATTCTTGACGGCTGACCACAGCGATAAGCCCTGGATGCGCTGCGCCGCCCAATCCGCAGAGATCTCACGGCAGCTAATGCCCCAGACCTTTTCCGTGTAGGTTTTGAAAAACATCCGGAAAAGCCGTGCGCCAAACTGGTTGCTCACCCATTCTTCGAATGAGCGCGGGTCTCGAACCGGGAACATCCGCGCCCGCAGATATGACAGGAAACAGAGCGCCGACTCGATGGGACCAAGCTTCCAGAGCGCTTCGACGGGTTTGAGGGGATAGGAATAGAATTTGCCGCCGTAAAGAATGCGCGACAACCGCGGCCGTTCGAGCAGGTCGGGCCCGAGAATCTCGCTCCAGAGAGCTTCCACCTGTTCGGACTTCGAAAAGAACCGGTGCCCCCCTATGTCGAAGCGGAAGCCCTTATAGACCACGGTGCGTGAGATGCCGCCGACGTATGCTTCATCGGCCTCCAGGACCGTTGCTAAAAGTCCTTTCTTTGCGAGTTGATAGGCAGCCGTCAGGCCCGCGGGTCCTGCGCCGATGATGACTGTTTCGGATATATCCGGCCCCTTTTCAAGCTACGTGCGATGTGAACTGCGAGTCAAGCCCGACAAAGGGGACGAAGGCCGGTGTTAACGAAGGTTAGGGAAGGAGTCGGCGGCGCGCTGAGCCGACCGTGTGGCCGGCAACTACAATGCGGCATTCGTTAAACTTGGGGCGTGGTCTTGAGCCAGGCCAGCAGATGCAGTTCGGGCTGCGGCTTCATTTCTGAGCGAGGAAACTTTGAGACTTCACATGCACATCAAGAAACCGACTCTGGCGGCGCTGTTGACCGTGACTTTGGCTTTAGTCGCGGGCTCGAGCGCGCTGGCGCAGAAGACCATCACACCGCCGAAAATCGGCGAGTACACGGTGGGGGACGACTACTTCCTCGCCAACTACACGCAGTTACTCGAGTACTGGAATAAACTGGCCAAGCAGTCCGACCGCATCAAGCTGGTGGAGATCGGCAAGACGGCCGAAGGACGGCCGATCGTCATGGCGATCATCACGTCGCCGGCCAACTTCAAGAATCTGGCGCGCTACAAGGAGATCTCGCAGCGGTTGGCGCGGGCCGAAAACCTGACCGACGCGCAGGCTCGCCAGCTTGCCGCCGAAGGCAAGTCCGTAGTGTGGATCGATGGCGGCCTGCATGCCACCGAGTGCGTCAATGCGCAAGCCCTGTTCACCGAGGCATATGAGTTTCTGACCCGCACCGACGCCGAGATGCTGCGCATCCTGAACGACGACATCCTGCTGCTGGTTCCGGCTAATCCGGACGGCATGGAACTGGTTTCGAACTGGTATATGCGCGAAAGCGACCCGAAGCTGCGCCGCACGGAATCGATTCCGCGCCTGTATCAGAAGTATGTGGGGCACGACAACAATCGCGACTCCTACATCGCCAATCAGCCGGAAACCGAAGCCATCAACCGGCAGATGTACATCGAATGGATTCCGCAGATCATGTACAACCAGCACCAGACCGGTCCGGCGGGAGCGGTGCTATTCTTTGCGCCGTTCCGCGATCCATTCAATTACAACCAGGACCCGCTGGTGCCGATCGGAATCGATCTGGTCTCGGCGGCGGTGCATGAGAGGTTCCTGGCAGAGGGCAAGCCCGGCGCGGTGATGCGCACCAATGCGCCGTACTCGACATGGTTCAACGGCGAGTAGCGACTCGATGACGGCGCCGAGCGATGCGTAGCCTTGCGGGCCGACCAGGCGGCGGCCGTTGACGAAGAACGTCGGCGTGGTCGAGACGCCGAGGCCCGCCGCTTCGGCCAGGTCGCGCTCGACGATGGGGCGGTAGGTGTGGTTATCGAGTGCGTGCTCGAACGCGGCTAAGTCGAGGCCGAGTGACTTGGCGTAGCCGAGTAAGTCGGCGCGGGTGAGTTTGGTCTGATTCTCGAAGAGCAGGTTGTGCATCTCCCAGAATTTACCTTGCACCCCAGCCGCCAGCGCCGCTTCATGCGCCAGCATCGCGTTGGGATTCGACCCCGCCGGCGCATGCTTGAAGATCACGCGGACGTCGCGGGTCTGTTGGAGCAACCCATCGATGACGCTCGCCGACCGCGCGCAGGGGAAGGATTCGAAGTCGGAGAAGACGAGGATGGTGATGGGAGCCTTGTCGGAGCCGCGGGAGGTGATTGGCAAGGATGACATCGAGACCGCAGATACCGGCGCGGCTTGGTGGGTGGGTTTGCTGGTTTGCGCGAGACCGGCGGCGAGCACAAAGGAGGCGCCGAGCGCCAGATGGGCTAGCAGGCTCAGGCGAACAGTGATTGTCATTAGGTTACGTCCGTCCCCGTGTTTCTGCCTTCGGCTCCGCAGCGCGGCGCGGCCGGAACACATACAGCGGGATCAATGGAGCCAGCCCGAACACTGCGCGAAACCAGAAATCAGAAGCGTCGGCACCCGTGAGTTCCACCTCCAGCAGCAGGCCAACAAAGCAGCAGGCGAACCAGCTTGCGAGGGCAGCTAGCCAGCCAATAGTCGTCGGCCTAAGGAGTTGAACGATAAATATCGGGAGAGGGACAAGGTAAGGCCAAAGCGCCGAAGGCGGCTCGCCCGACGCGCTGCCCGCCGCGCCGAAGAGTGCCAGGACTACGACATAGGGGAGATAGATCCAGCGCACCGATCCACGGAATGCATTAGTCACTGATCAGAGTCCTCGCTTGAGATCATACTGTTTGTATTTAGTCGCTTCGGCCAGGGCCCGGCAACAACCGGGTCAGGGTCTTGGCCAATGTCCGGGCCCCCATGGCCCGAATTGACAAGCGGCACAAGGGCACCTAGATCCCCACCTACCATTCCAATTCCCCGAACCGGCTCCAGGGTGCGGAGGCGGATTCAGACCAACGGCCCTCACGCACTTGTCCACCAAGCCGTGACAATCGCTGCTTCCCGGAAACCACCTTAGGTTCGGAGCCTTGTCGTGGCAGCAGTCCATGATCCGGTCCGCGATCCCAATGGGCTCGCTCCCTGGGACATCAACACAGGCCGTACCGGGTGCCTGCGGATTTTCGTCTCCGGGATAACTGTCGGTGCCCTGGCCGCAGACCAGGCAACGGTCCGGCTCCCACAGGTACACGTGATTGAAAAGTCCGCCGGGCCCAAGATTCTGCCACCCGGCTCGCGAGCATATCTTGATACCAGAGCGGCTCGCACCGCCTCCGCCCGGCCCGCTCCCCCCAGCGCCGCCAGAGCCGCCGGAGCCGCCGGAGCCGCCGCATCGAGGGTCGCGCGGGTCCTGCCAGAGCGTACCACGAAAAGTCAGACTGATCTGAATTTTCCCTATCGGGAACATGGGCATGTGGACGTATCCGCCAGCCTCAGGTGTCACGGCCCCACCGCCGCCGGTCTGGGTTTGCCACCCTGTGGGATCGATCCGGTTGGTCGGATCGGCGCTCGCATAAAGGTATTTGTGCAGGGTAGCCGGATCTGTCTTAACGCCATCGGCTGGATCTTTGGTCAGGAGCCTGCCGGTCGGCGCGTTGAACCAGCGTGCCCTGAGGTAGTAAAGTTCCAGCTCCGAATCGAATTGCTCGCCCCGGTACAGGTACACGTTCGGCGTCGACCCAGTCGCGTTGACGGTGTTCCCCCAGGCGTCGTAATCGTAGGTGTCAGTCACTGTGCCGGTGGAGTCGGTTAGCAGTCTTACTGTGCCGCCGCCATCATAGCCGTAGAAGGCTGGGGTCCAGGCGTTGGCGATTTGTTGAGTCTGGCTGATGCGCTGGAGGCCGTAGGTGTACTGTCTGGTGACTGCGCCGGCGGTGACTTCTTCGACTACTTGCGCGTAGCCGGTGGGGTTCAGGTCATCGACTAAGTAGCGGGTGGTGACGCCGTTGACTGTCTTCGCTACGCGGTTGCCATCGGCGTCGTATTGGATGGTCACGGCGACGGAACCGGCGGTCATGCTCTTGAGGCGGTTCTCGAAGTCGTAAGTGAAAGTCTTGCCGCCGCTGGTCAGCGTGTTGCCGTTCGCGTCGTAGGTTTCGGTGTTGAGGCGGTCGTCGGGATCGTAGGTGAAGCTGCCGGTTCCGATGCCGGGGATCGTGCTGGTTTGCGACTCGCGATTGCCGACCGGGTCGAGGCCGTAGCCGACAGAGCCGTTGACGGAATGCGGGTCGAGGCTGATGGTTTCGTTGGTCAGACGATAGATGCCGTCGTAACTCCAGTTCACCGCCCGGCCGCTCGATTCGACGGCGCCGGTGCGGTTGCCCGTGGGACTTAGGGTGTAGCTATAACTCGCCTTAGCCGCGTTCATGGCGGTGATGCGATTCAGCGTGTCGTATGTGAACTGGCTCTCTAAACCGTTTGGATACGTCACCGTCGCCAAATTGCTGGCGGGGTCGTAGCTGTACGTGGTCGTGTTTTGGCCCACTGGTAGACGATTATCCACTACGGTTGCCAATCGATTCAAGCTGTCGTAA
>Ga0116130_1000486_pt1 | contig 24871 bp, 18 predicted proteins | sample June2015DPH_17_5_FD_89733 | JGI IMG/M metagenome (GOLD analysis project Ga0116130, IMG submission 89733) | Peatland microbial communities from SPRUCE experiment site at the Marcell Experimental Forest, Minnesota, USA - June2015DPH_17_40 | ecosystem: Environmental > Terrestrial > Soil > Wetlands...
CAAGGTAACTGCCTGCTATAACACTTACCATAATTGTAATGGCTATTTCAAGCGGCCTAAAACCATAGCGCTGCAAACCCAAAATCAGGAAAGTACAGATAGCGGTTAATATACCTCCAATCATTAATGGAAAACCGAAAAGCAAATTAAATCCCAGGGCAGCGCCTAAGAACTCTGCAAGGTCGGTAGCCATAGCGACAATTTCCATAATACCCCACATACCATATACAACCGGTTTACTGAAGCGGTTCCTGCAATGTTCGGCTAAATTATTACCGGTTGCAATTCCAAGTTTTGCAGAAAGTGTTTGCAGCAGCATAGCCATTAGGTTGCTTGCGAGAATAACCCACAATAACATATAGCCGAATTCAGAGCCCCCTTGTATATTCGTAGCAAAATTTCCCGGATCGACGTAAGCTACACTGGCAATAAATGCCGGGCCCAAAAAAGGCATAAATCTTTTGAAAAAACTTCTATGCATTTTTCCGGATAATGTTTCTTCCGCCGAAATCCTTGTATTTTCGTCTTGTAATGCTATAGATGAGTTTATTAAATTTTTCATTCTTTACATTTTAATTTAGATTTCAACATGAACCCGTAAAGAAAAAACATTGACAGGCCCGCGATCTTTGTTGTATGCAGGATTAAGAATAAATTGATAGTCAGGACTGGCATGAAGAAACTCAAATACTTTAAGTGAGTAATACGCTTCAAGTATTGATTCAGGTGAATAATTTAAATTCCCGTCCCCGATAAGAAATCCATACCCGCCCGCTTCAAGATAAGCCTGGTGATCTTTGGAAATTTGATTTATAACAAATGCTATTCCCGCATTATCATCTTTACGGGACCATAAGTTTCCGTCAAAGGAAAGTCCGGCGCTTGAAGTCTGATCTATTTCAGTAAACATCCAGGTTTCATTTTTACCGTCATTCCATCCAAATCTTATGAACATACCGATATCATCTGTCAGATTTTGTTCGGCGTTAAACCCGAAACCGTACTTTGTTCTTCCTTGTGCCCGCGTATCGACTATATTTACATCACCCGCCGGTAACTGAGTTGCCAGTATATAATTACCCATATCTGCATGGGTCAAGAAAGCTAATACACGCACTGCTCCCGGCTGTCCTGAAAGCGAATATTCGTGCTCAGCTTCAAAAGTTTCCGAATGATCATTCTTAAAATTATACTCCATGTCCATTGCGTTCGCAGATTTTGCCACCTGTGCAGTTGATATTCTGAACGCCCATTCCGGCATTATATATTCACCGACAAGCCCTGATGTATAACCCTTTGTATCAGCCGGGTAATCCCATGCCCCGTTATCCATCAAAGACCAATTCATAAACTGCGTACGGGGGTCATTGGAAAATTTATTGTTATCGAAAAAGTCGATCATACTGAACCTGCCGACTGAAAGGGAGAAGTAAGAATCCGGTTTTTTAGTTTGTACCTGGTTTTCTCCATCCGCCACAGGAATGTATTCTGATGACAGGGGGAAAATTTGTTTAATGAAAAAACGGTTTAAATTAAATCCCGGCGTCGGGTCGCCTACTCTGTACACCTCGCCATTAGGAAAACCCGCAATTCCCGTTGTTCCGCTGAATCCCTGGCCTCCTGCAATTTCTACGTTAAAATATACCTCACTGTTTTCCCATAATTTCTTGCCAAGGAAAAGAGTAGACGTTATTGATGTTGCGGTTTCTGCATTATTATTAAGGCTGTTAGTCCCTGAATATTGAGCGCTGAATGAAGGATGATACTGGGTAATAGTTGTTTCCTGAAAATGCACCGACCAATCTTTGATTGAATTTGTATCGGGAGTTTCCTGCGCATGGACAGGGAAACATAAAACAGATATAAATAAAAAAATCTTCAGTAAATTTTTGGCCATTGTAAATTCTTCCGTTTTTTAGAATTATGCCGGTGAACGGTATAATTTTTCAATATTAAATTTTTAAACTGTATTATTTTACTCCCACAAAAACATTTTGCGCAAGTTCATTGCTGATATTATGGGATTTCCCTTTTATCAGCACTTCCATAGAATTATCAAATTCTATTTTTTTCTTAATAATGATATTTTCCTTTAGTCTAATACCAAGTTCAGAGATATAGCAAAGAAAGTTTTCATCAAAATCATTTACCCGCGCCACCTTTCCCGATTGACCTTCATCAAGTTCGGAGAGAGGTTTCGTTCGCTTTATCTTAGGCATCTTACCGTTTTTCGACGGAATCGGATCGCCGTGAGGGTCGTACTCCGGGAAATGAAGCATCACCTCCAACCTATTAATTAAATCATCTGAAGATGAATGCTCCAGCCGGTTAGCTTCTTCATGTACTTTATCCCAGGGCATACCAACGATCTGATTGAGAAAGACTTCCCATATTCTATGACGCCGCACTATATTACGTGCATAGTTCTTACCCTCAATAGTTAAAGCAATACCTTTATAAGGTTCATATAATATGTAACCTTCCCCGGAAAGTTTCCGCAGCATATCCGTAACCGCAGCATTAGATACGGAAAGTTTTTTTGCAATCAGGCTTGGTTTTATTTTTCCTTTCTGATCCAAATTTTTAAATATTATACCTAAGTAATTTTCTTCTGAAATATTTTGCATATTTAAGGATGTTTTTAAATTAAATTTAAGCAACCTTAATAATATTATCAAGTGAGCTTAAACACAGAGAGGTAATTCAATTATCCCGGGGAAAAATTTGCAGATGAAATAAAACAAAAATATTAGTATTGATATTAATTGTACTGCTTAATTAGAGTAAGTATTCACACAAAAAAGAGGCTGATTTCTATAGAAACACAGCCTCTTTTTTTTAACAGCTTAGTAAATATTTTTACCTCTATCTGTAAGAATTCAGTTCCTTCATATAATTAGCTCTTTCAAACTGAGAGGGATCTGCAACGTTTTTATAGCTCATGCTTCCTCTCATTTGATTAAGCGATTCATACTCATTAACTTCCATCCAATTCTTTAATTGCGTAATTACTTCCGAAATATGACTAATACCAAATTTAAGTAAGCATGAAAGCATTTGTGTAACTTTAGCACCCGCCATAATCATCTTAATAACATCTTTTTCCGTATAAATACCGCTTGTAGCAGCAAGGTCTGCATTTATTCTACTATATATTATGGCGATCCATCTAAGAGGAAGTCTCATAGCATTAGGCGTACTTAGAAGAACATTAGGCACAACTTCAAGTTTTTCAAGATCAATATCCGGCTGATAAAATCTGTTGAACAAAACCAGACCATCTGCACCGGCTTTATCTAACTGACTTGCCATACAGGCTATTGAACTAAAAAATGGCCCGATTTTAACAGCGACAGGGATTTTAATTGAATTTTTAACCTCTTTAACAATATCAATATATGATTGTTCAATTTCTGCACCCGATTTACTTACATCGGTAGCAAGCCTGTAGATATTTAATTCTAAGGCATCTGCACCTGCCTGTTCAATTTTTTTAGCATATTCAATCCAGCCACCGGGAGATTTTCCGTTTAAACTTGCAATAACAGGAATTGAAACGGCATTTTTAGCTTTATTAATATGTTCAAGATATTCATCCGGCCCAGTTTTAAAGAAAGATATCGCAGGAAAATAAGAGAGAGCTTCAGCATTATTTTCCATATTGTCTGTAGTGTGATGATAAAATTCCAGTTCTTCCTGTTCAATTTGTTCTTCAAATATAGAATAGATAACCACGGCGCCTGCACCTGAATCTTCCATCAATTTTAGGTTTTTTATATCCTGAGAAAGCGGCCCGGCAGAAGGAACTATCGGACTTGCCAGTTTTAATCCTAAATAATCAGTACTTATATCCATTGTAATACCTCATTTAAATCGAGCCCTAACTTTACCTGTCAAAAAAATATCTTAATCAATAAGTAATCCAGCAGGATAAAATTAGAGCAGACATTAACTTTTTATGTTATTTATTTGTTTTTTCCTCTTTACCAGCTAAGGCTAATTGCTCATACTGCTTCCATTTTACATTGACATCCTGTTGAGCCTGTTCCATCAATTTTTCAGCAACTTCCGGATTAGATTTGACTAACATTTTGTAACGAGTTTCCATATATGTATAGTCTTTTAATGGAATTTTCAACCCTTTTGATTCCAATTTAAATGGATTTTTTCCTTCTTTAGTAAGATCAGGATTAAAACGATATAACTGCCAATGACCGGAATCCACAGCGGCTTTTTGATCATGTAAGCCTTTTTCCATATCAATTCCATGGGCAATACAGTGAGAATAAGCAATTATTAAAGAGGGACCGTCATAAGCCTCTGCTTCAATAAAAGCACGAACTGTTTGAACATCGCTGGCACCAAGCGCAACTTTGGCAACATAAACGTTTCCATAAGACATAAACATTAGACCGAGATCTTTCTTACACATTGTCTTGCCGCCGGCTGCAAATTTAGCAACAGCGCCTTTAGGAGTAGATTTGGACATTTGACCACCAGTATTAGAATAAACTTCGGTATCAAGTACAAGCACATTAACATTTTTTCCGGAAGCAAGTACATGATCTAACCCGCCGTAACCAATATCATAAGCCCAGCCGTCGCCGCCCATAATCCAGACTGATTTCTTTACCAAATAATCAGCTAAGCTTAAAAGATGGTTCAAATCATCTGATTTTCCATTAGCGCCGGTGTTTAATAACCCGGAAATTTTCGATTTTAATAAACCTACTTTTTCACGCTGTTCGTAAATTCCGGCTTCATTTTTTTGATCTGCATTTAACAAACTATCGACTAATTGTTCTCCAATTTCTGCCGAAAACTTTTTAAGCAGATTCTTTGCATGCGTATTGTGATTATCAATGGCAAGTCTGTAACCAAGTCCAAATTCAGCATTATCTTCAAATAGAGAATTTGACCAAGCCGGTCCACGGCCATCATTATTTATCGACCAGGGCGTAGTTGGTAAATTACCGCCGTAAATTGAAGAACACCCGGTAGCGTTTGCAACCAACATCCTGTCACCAAATAACTGACTTACTAATTTTACATAAGGAGTTTCACCGCAGCCAGAGCAAGCGCCGGAAAATTCAAACAAAGGCTGCAGGAATTGCGAGTCTTTTATAGCGCTTGTAGTAACTTTTCTTCTATCAACTTCAGGGAGACTAAGGAAAAAGTCCCAATTTACTCTTTCCTGATCTCTTAATGGAAGCTGCGGCGCCATATTAATTGCTTTTAATTTGGTTTCCTTTTTGTTCTTTGCGGGACAAACATCAACGCAAATACCGCAGCCCGTGCAATCTTCAACCGCAACCTGGACGGTATATGCTAAATTATCGCCGTAATCTTTAGCTTTAAATTTCGTATGTTTGAATGCAGCGGGTGCATTTGCAAGAAGTTTTTCATCATATATCTTTGCGCGGATTGAAGCATGAGGGCAAACTATTACGCATTTATTACACTGAATACATACTTCGGAATCAAAAACAGGAACTTCAAGCGCAATGTTTCTCTTTTCCCATTGTGCGGTACCGCTAGGATATGTGCCATCAATGGGCATTTTGCTTACAGGAATTAAATCTCCGTCACCTGCAATAATCTTAGCGGTTACATCAAGTACAAACTCAGGTGCATTGCCCGATACTGCAGGAAGGAATTGTAATTTGCTTGTAGCTTTTTCAGGGATTTTAACTTCGAATAGATTAGCTAATGACTGATCAACGGCGTTAAAGTTCATTTGAACTATCTTATCGCCTTTTGCACCGTAAGTCTTTTTAATTGATTTTTTGATTAACTCAATTGCCTGCTCTTTAGGAAAAATTTTAGAAATTGCGAAGAAGCATGTTTGCATGATAGTATTTGTTCTCTGCCCCATACCGGCTTCAGAAGCAACTTTATATCCATCAATAACAAAAAGTTTCATCTTTTTCTCAATTAAATCCTTCTGGATTTTTTCAGGAAGAGAATCCCAAACCTCTTCTTTAGGAACAGTGGTGTTTAATAAAAATGTCGCCCCTTCAATTCCATCTTTAAGCATATCCATTTTTTCAAGAAAGACCTGCTGATGACAAGCAATAAAGTTTGCTTTATCAATCAAGTAACTGGATTTTATTTTCTTAGGACCGAATCTAAGATGAGAAGTAGTTGTCGAACCGGATTTTTTCGAATCGTAAACAAAATAACCCTGTGAAAAATAATCGGTTCCCTCGCCAATAATTTTAATTGAATTTTTATTAGCACCTACGGTTCCATCAGAACCCAATCCATAAAATTTCCCTTTAAATGTTTCTTCAGCTTCAACAGAGAATGAATGATCGAATTCGAGACTTGAGTTGGTTACATCTTCAATTATGCCAACAGTAAAATGATTTTTAGGTTTGTCTTTCTTCAATTCATCAAAAACTGTTTTAACCATTGCAGGTGTAAATTCTTTTGAAGATAAACCATATCGTCCGCCTATAATCTTAGGATAGCTGAAGGGTAATGTTCCACTTACATATCGTTCTGAAATTGCATTTACTATATCCAGATATAACGGTTCTCCGGAAGCGCCCGGTTCTTTCGTTCTATCTAAAATTGCAATTGATTTCGTAGTTTTAGGCAGGGCATTTATAAAATGATCTATTGAGAAAGGTCTGTATAATCTAACTTTTACGACACCGATTTTTTCTTTTTTCAGTGTTAAATAATCTACGGTCTCTTCGGCGGCTTCAGCGCCGGAACCCATCATAACAATTATTCTTTCTGCATCAGGCTCACCATAATAATCAAAAAGATGATATTGTCTACCTACTATTTTCGCAAATTTGTCCATTTGTCTTTGAACAATTTCAGGACAATCAATATAAAATTTATTAACCGTTTCTCTGCCCTGAAAATAAACATCCGGATTTTGCGCAGTACCGCGAATAAACGGGTGATCCGGAGATAACGCTCTTTTACGATGTGCAATAACCAGATTTTCATCAATCATTGCCTTAACATCGTCAAGATTTAATTGTTCAATTTTCATCACTTCATGTGAGGTCCTAAAGCCATCAAAGAAGTGTAAGAAAGGCACCCTTGCCTCAAGTGTTGATGCTTGAGAAATGAGTGCGAAATCCATTACTTCTTGAACTGAGTTAGAGCAAAGCATTGCAAAACCTGTAGCACGGGTTGACATCACATCGCTATGATCCCCAAAAATTGATAAAGCTTGAGCTGCAATTGATCGCGCCGAAACATGAAAAACAGTTGATGTCAATTCACCGGCTATTTTAAACATATTTGGAATCATTAAAAGCAAACCCTGAGAGGCTGTAAATGTAGTAGTTAATGCACCATTTTGTAATGCACCGTGAACACTTCCGGAAGCGCCGCCTTCACTTTGCAATTCACTTACCGAGGGAACTTCATCCCAGATATTTTTCTTGTTTACAGCAGCCCAGGCATCGCACCATTCACCCATATTTGACGAGGGCGTTATAGGATATATCGCTATTACTTCGTTTGTAAGGTAAGCTACATAAGCTGCAGCTTCATTACCATCTATTGTTACTTTTTTCCTATCCATTTTCTTTCCATATTTTTGTATGTTATTGTAAAATCTTATAAAATGTCTCCCTATGTGCCAAATATTATACCAAGTTTTTATCTTTTAATGTCTTTAGAATTAGTACTTTTTTCCCCAAAAGGGTAAAAAAATAATTAATATTCATAAATATATTCTTATTTATGAGAACGAATTATTTAATACAATAAAAGTTAAAAAATACGCATAATTGCACATGTTGAAAAATTCTTTAAAAAAGAATAATTTGAGTTAATAAAAGTTAAATTTATTAGAACTTTTATCATTCCGGCATTATATATTTTCTAATTAGTACAAACCTAACCGACAAATTAATGATACGCAGACTGATGCAAAACCTACCTCTAATTTGGACAAGACTTCTGAGTTAACGGATCAAAAATGAATGTCTGATTAATGGCAAACAATGGGATTAATGCTAATTACATTTCTTTTATCCAACCTTTTAAAAAATGCTTCGAAGATATAAAATTAATAAAATTTTGCCGGAACTTTTTTCACAAGGAAAGATGATGTGGAATAATTTAAATAATCTTACGTACTATATTGATACAAAAAGCTTTTCGTGTCTTATTCAGAGAAAATTTTATTCTGCAAACTTGTATAAAAAGTCAAATTTATCATTGGCACAAAATTTCTATATTAAAGAGTTGGTTGGTTAAAGCGAAAATAAAATTTATTTAAATAATGGACTTAACATGCAAATTATATCTGGGTCAATAACAATACTTTTTACGGTTATTATGCTGCTTTCTTTTCTTGCCGGCGGAATAATAATATGCAAAGAAAGCAATTAATTTGCTGTTTTAAGTTTGTCAGAAGGCTATATTTTAAATAACCGGAAGAATTATTCCTTTTCAAGTTGAATAATTTTATTAATCCGACGCTTAAACCTGTCTTCGTTTATAAATTCTGCACTAATAAACGCCGATACTAATTCCTTAGCAAGTTCAACACCAACTATTCTTGCTCCAATACATAAAATGTTCATTTTATCATGTTCAACCCCTTGATGTGCAGAATATGTATCATGGCATACCGAAGCCCTTGCTCCTTTAACTTTGTTCGCAGTTATAGATGCACCTACTCCACTGCCACAAATCGCAATCCCCTTTTCAGCCTTTCCCGCAGCTACCGCTTCGGCTAATACACGGACAAAATCAGGGTAATCATCCTTTTTATCGTAAACATGGTTGCCAAGATCAATAATTTCTATTTTTTTCCCCTGCAGCCAATTAATTAAATAATTCTTTAATTCGTAACCCCCATGATCGGAGGCAATTGCAATTTTCAAAATGAATCCCTTCCAGAATAAGATTAAAAATGATAGCTAATTTAACAATTTTCGATTAACTTTAATATAATTCAATTAACAAATTGGAAAATATTATTTAATATAAAACATATTTTGAACATGGGAACGCATTACAAAGGGACGACAAAGGAAATAAACTCATTAAATGTTTATTTAAAATTTCTGAGGGCCTCCGATTCTATCAGAAGCCGGATTAATAAATTGATCACCGGGAAAGGGTTAACCGAAAGCCAGTTCAACATGCTTGATACATTATTTCACCTTGGACCATTATCTCAGAGTGAACTGGGCAAAAAGCTCCTTAAAAGCGGCGGCAATATTACTATGATTGTTGACAACCTGGAAAAAAGAAAATTGGTAAAAAGAGAACGAAGCAAAAATGACCGCAGGTTTTTTACTATTCATCTTACAAAGCGAGGAAATAATTTAATTGAAAAATTATTTCCGGAAATATTATCAGCGCTTATTAATGAGATTTACATATTGAATGAAGATGAACAAATTGAATTCCAAAGGGTGTGTAAACTATTAGGACTGGGTAACACAGCGGGCAAAACCGAAAATTAACTAAAGACAATCCATTTCAATCACAAATCAATTAATTTTTTATCTTTTCCAATATCTCCGGAAGTACTTCACCTGCCTGCCCGAAATAAGATTCATTTACAATATGCGATATTTCTGTACTTTCAATATTTACTTCAATAAGATATGCTTTACCGGCTTTTGCAGTATAAATTAATGAAGCGGCAGGATAAACAACAGCAGAAGTTCCGACAATAAAAAACACATCGCATTCCCCTGATGCTTTTTCGGACGCATTAAATTGATCTTGCGGTAAAAATTCACCAAACCACACTATATCGGGGCGGATTAATCCACCGCACTTACATTTTGGAATACCATCGATAAATTCAATTTCACGGTTGTACATAGCATGACATTTTATACAATAATTTCTTTCAATGTTTCCATGTAGTTCATACACAATCTTACTGCCGGCTCTTTTATGAAGGTTATCAATATTTTGAGTAATAACAATAACATTAGATATAAAATTCTGCATTTCTGCAATAGCTAAATGTGCCGGGTTTGGTTTTGATTCCAATATAATTTTTTTTCTATGTTCATACCACTCCCACACCATTTGGGGGTTGCGCAGGAATGCATCAAAGTTGGCTAATTCCTCCGGTTTAAGTTTGTTCCAAATACCATTTTTCCCTCTAAAAATAGGGATTCCGCTTTCGGCCGATATTCCTGCACCGGAAAAAAACACGACGGACCCGGCAGATTTAACTCTATCAACTGTTTCATCTGAAATCTTCAATTATCTGCTCACTTAAATTTATTTATTTTTAATTTGCTCCAACAAATTTTTAGCTTCAGCCAACTGGTCATCATCATTCTCTTCCCGTTTGGGACTTTCAAGAACTTTTCTTAACATCTCTTTCGCTATAGCATAATTATCTTCTTTTATATAAGCTTTAGCAAAATCAAGATAAAACATTCTAAAATTTGGGTATAATTTTATAGCGATATTATATTCGTTAATTGCATTATCCATATTTGCCCATCCCAAGCCAATAACGGCTCTTGCCGGCGCCCATTTTTCACTAACCTTATCGTTTGTTCTTGCAAGCACATAGTGTGCAAGTCCTTGAGTATAATTACCTCCGTTACCCAGACTGATTGCCTTTTCGCAATCAGTCTTTACGGCATTTACAACTCCGGCAACAGAAAAAACTCCTTTAAAAAGGGCAATTCTTCCATTGGCTACTGCTCTTCTCACATATGTAATTGATTTATCCGGTGCAAGTTTAACGGCATTATTTGCATAATCATAAGCTTTCTGATAGACCGCCAATTGAGCGTCTTTCTGGTCGCTTGTATTATCCGGCATTTTTTCAGCTATATAGACATAAGTATGGCTTAAACGCCAACATACTTCCCAATTATTCGGAAACTGTTTATCAGCACTTAGAAATGTTTCGAGAGCTTTCTGATTATTAAAATCAATATCGAGATAACTATCCCCCTTCTTTAAAAGCTCATCCAATGATTGACAATAAATAACGTTATAAAAACATAATGAAATTACCGCTACTGCAAAAACGAAGAAATACTTTTGAATTTTCATTTGGATTCTCTCTAAGTAATTAATCAAATAAAGTTTTTGTCCCGGGATTATCTCTCGCAAACAAACCATGACTAAAAAGGTCCGTAGCAGCAAGCGATATAAATTTGGTCCACTTATTATCAGAACTTGTTCCTAATGATAGAGCGCTTTTATATGCGTTAACTTTTGCGCTCAATTCATCTGCGTGAAATAAAGTAATTGCTTCAAGAGTTTTAGGAACCACCGGTGAGGCATACTCTAATTTCCCCTGATGACTTAAAATTACGTGCAACAAACAATTCTTCAATTCATCCGGGAAACCGGGTATTTTTTTAGATTCTTCATTGACATACATAGCAGAAATTACTATATGTCCGAGTAATTTCCCTTTATCTGTATAATCAAAAATACCGTCAAAGCTAAGCTCTTCGATCTTGCCGAAATCGTGCATCATTGCGCCGCATATAAGCAGATTTCTATCAATTTCAGCATGAATGTCACACATTAAATCACAAATTTTAATTACCTCCAGAGTGTGTTCAAGAAGACCATGCATATATGAATGATGCCAGGCTTTGCCTGCTGGGACCTTAGAATATTTTTTAAAGTTTTCTTCATTAAATATTTGATTCATCAGTTGTTTTAGATAAGCATTGGAAATTTTTTCTATCCTTGAAAAGAATTCTTTTCCCATTTCAATAAAATCTCTTTTGGATTTTGGCAGGAAATCTTCAGGCGAAACTCCGCTTGAAGGTTTTGTTTTGGATATTGAAACAACTTTAATTTGAGGAGTTCCCTGATATTCATCCATACTTCCGATAATTTTAACTACCTCTCCGGGAATTATAGACTTATAAAATGATTCAATATTTTCCCAGATATTTGCACTCAAAGTAAGACTTTTATCGCCCAGTTCAAGGAATAGATATTGTTTGTTAACTTTCGTTAATTTGATTTCACATTTTCTCACTAAAAGGAAATGATCTATCTTTTCCCCTCTTTCAATTAAATTTAATTCTTTTTGATTAATCATTTTATTTCAAGGTTATAAAGATATTTTTTAATTATCACCGGTTTTAAAAACATGGGCATTTTTCAACTTCATAAAACATGATATTTTTTTGACTATGAAATTAAACCGCAAATATTCAAAAGACACTATTTTACAAAGATCCTTCCAATAGAGTAATAAATGAAATTATTTTCTTTCATTTTATCAGGGTCATAAAGATTACGACCGTCAAAAATAACCGGCTCTTTTAACAAAGATCTTATTTTATTGAAATCCGGTGTCCTGAATTCATTCCACTCGGTTACAATAATTAATGCATCCGCCTTATCTAATGCCTGGTATGAACTTGAAGCATATTCAATTTTTTCACCAAGAATAGCTTTTGTTGTCTCCTTAGCTTCCGGATCATAGGCTGATATAATTGCCCCTTTATTTAGGAGGCCATTTATAATTTTTATCGACGGCGCTTCCCTCATATCATCTGTGTTTGGTTTAAATGCTAATCCCCAGACAGCAAAATGCTTATTTTTAATATTGCCATTAAAATAGCTTACAATTTTTGCTATGAATAATGCCGCCTGATTCGAATTGACCTCGATTACAGATTTAAGAATCTTAAAGTCATAATTATTTTCATTTGCAGTATTAGCAAGAGCCATTACATCTTTCGGAAAACATGAACCGCCGTAACCAATACCGGGGAACAGAAGCGTTTACCTATCCTGGAATCGGAGCCAATTCCAGTCCTTACTTTATCAACATCAGCGCCAACCAATTCGCACAAATTTGCAATCTCATTCATGAAGGAAATTTTTACAGCCAAAAATGAATTAGCGGCATACTTGGTAACCTCTGCGGAGCGCTCGTCCATAAAATAAATCGGGTTGCCGGATCGAATGAAAGGTTCATATAAAAGGATAAGTAATTCCTTTGTTTTTTCATTACTCGTTCCTATAACCACACGTTCGGGTTTCATAAAATCATCTACAGCCATTCCCTCTCTTAAAAACTCGGGATTTGAAGCCACGTCAAATTCAAAATCAGGAGCATGTTTCTTAACGGCTGCGCGGACTTTATCACTAGTCCCAACGGGAACTGTACTTTTATCTACAAGGATTTTATAGCCTATATTCGGCTCGGCTTTAAATAATTTTCCAAGTTCATCAGCCACACTTAGGATATATTTCAAATCCGCGCTGCCGTCACCATCTTGCGGAGTTGGTAAGCAAAGGAAAATAATTCCTGACTTTCTTGCAGCCTCATTGATATCTGTTGTAAACTTTAATCTGCCAACTTTAATGTTTCTCTCAATCAAAACTTCCAATCCGGGTTCGTAAATCGGGACAATACCGTTTTTGATTTTTTCTATTTTTCTCTTATCGATATCAACGCAAATTACTTCGTTGCCTGTTTCAGCAAAACATGTCCCGGTAACTAAGCCTACATATCCGGTTCCAACTATTGCAATATTCAAAGTACCTCCTAATAATTCTTATTAAATATAATTACCGATAAAATAATTTGAAAGGATTTGTAATGTTTAGATATATTAGGTATAAAAAATAATCAGGATATAATGTCAATCTCTCATACCTTTATTGATATTCAAGAAGCCGTTGAATTTTCTCGCTAAAAAGCGTACTATCAATAGGTTTTTGAAGAACCGTATCAACTCCTAAAATCTGATATTGATGTCTTAAATCTTCAGATAATTCAGGTACCAAAGCAATAATAGGAATCCTGCTCCCTTTATCTTCTTTTCTTACCGATTGGATAAATTGAATTCCGTTCATTAGTGGTAATTCATAATCAGTAATTATTAAAGATGGTAGTTGTGATAATAAATGGCTCAACGCTTCATAACCGTTTTTAACGCCGATTACCTGGAATGAAGGGAAATTCTCTTTCAAAACCGTTTCGTATAATTCTTTCTCAGCATAATTATTTTCAACCAGCAAAATAGTATTCGGTGAAGAGGGAATTGTAAAATGGAACTCGCTGCCTTTGCCTAATTCAGAGTAGAACCAAATATTCCCGCTATGTTTTTCTATTATTTCTTTTACAAGAGAGAGGCCCAATCCGGTACCCTTCTCACCTTTTGTCCCTTCTGTAGAAAACATTTTTTCTATTTTAAATAATTTGCTTTTATTGACGTCGGAAATGCCGATACCCTCATCCTTTATAATAAATTCAACAAATTTCTCATTAAAAGTATCTGCAGAAATCTCAATAGTTTTTCCTTCCGGTGAAAATTTTATTGCATTACTTATGATGTTTGTAATAACCTGAGTAAGCAGGCGTTCATCGGCTTGAATATAAAGGAAATCTTTTATATGAACTTTTATTTCAAGATTCTTCCTGATAGCATTTCCCGTAAGTGAAGAAACACAATTAAATACGATAGTTTGTGCATGAAGCCTCTGCGGCTCAATTCGGATTTTGCCGGTTTGCAGGCGTGACCAATCAAGCAAGTAATTTATCAACTGCAATTGATTTTGCGATGAATCATTAATATAATTTAGATACTCAATTCTTTCATCATTGGATAAGTTAGGCTCATTTATTAAAATTTCCGAGAAGCCCAGAATGCTCGTAAAAGGAGCTCGAAGATCATGTGAGAGCATTGAAATGAGTCCATCTTTGGAGGAATTAAGTTGTTTATAATTTTCCAGTGAATAGTTTGTAGAAATTTCTTCCTTTTTAAGGTCGGTAATATCTGCAACAAGCCCGAAATATTCTTCGATTTTCCCTTCTTTGTCCCTTTCAACTGCAACACTTTCCTGTATCCAGGCTACTTCTTTATTTTTCCTGGAAATTCTATAAACCAATTTTATAAAATATTTTGAAGGATTATTAGCAAAATCAACAAAAGTTTTTTTTACTTTTTGAAAATCTTCTTCAACAACTATTGCTAAACCTCTACCCGAAAAATTCTTAATTTCTTCACCTGTATAACCTGTTACCTCAACCACATTTTCAGAATAGTAAATTATCTCATCGTCATCAACTTTTTTTAACGACCATATAAAAGTATTTTCAATTCCAGCGAAAAATCTTGATACTGCTTCGTTTGTATTATTCAATTTAAGCATGTTTTTATTGATTTATGATTAGTAAATATTTTGTATAATATTCATAATACTTTTATGATCTAAATAAATATTTACGAATTTTTATTGTAACCCGGTCAGTTATATAGTTTATTTTTTGCCCAAATATAAGAAATAACTGTTTTACAAGGAAATTTACGAAATTATTCAGATATTACTCAATGTAACTCACATTAAAGAGAATTTGCATGTATATGGTACTTACCATTATGACAAATGTCATTATTTTAGAAGGACCATCTTCTTAGCGGCTATATAGCTGCCTGATCTTATTTGGTAGAAATATACTCCTGAAGAGTGCCCGCCATTGGCGGAAAATTGTACGGAATGAGAACCCATAGATTCCTCTTCATTAACTAAAGTTGCTATTTCTTTTCCCAAAATATCATAAACTTTTATTGTAACTAACCCGGATATAGAAAGCGAATAATTTATGGTTGTTGATGGATTAAACGGGTTAGGATAATTTTGTGCCAGGTTATAAGAAACAGGGAGCGTATTATTTTTATTGGTGGAATTAGTCAGAATCTGAGAATATTTAGTCCTTGCATTTGTAATTGCGGTTCGCAGATCACTAAGGCTATTTCCTGCCGCAACGGCAAAAGCAACTTTTAAAGTATCACCTGTCTGAATTGTAAACGGTCCGCCGGATGTAACCTCGGATATATCACCGACTCCGGCTTTGGATTTTCCAATGCCGCTGGATAATGCCTGCCATTTTTCTGAGGGAGTAAATCCATTATATACACCAAAATATCCGTCGGAACCATCATTAAGAATAGCCCAATAGCTATAATTGGTAGACGATATTAAAGCGGTAGCAACTAAAGTATCAAAAGGTTCCGTCGTGTGCTTAGTATACCCCAAATTACCCTGTGTATCCCATGCCGTTGAATCACCGTTGCCGTCAACCAAATCCCAATCAAAATAGAGCCCGGCATAAAAGTTTGAAATATTCACTTTTGAATTATTAACAAAACTATAACTAAGAATTATATAATTATTATCGGGAGATGAAGTAAAAGTGTAAGAATCTAATCGTGTAGTAATTCCCAATTTATGTGGAGAATTAATATCGTTAAAGACAGTAATGCCGTGCTGGTAAGATAAATCTTGTGACGTTTGCAACTTAAACTGTTGAACAATAGCGAATGAATTATCCTGGGCATTTCCATCGACGGAATCTCTGGCAGCATCTTCTATAGTATTTGCCGATGTACCAAACATTAAAGCGCCTTCAAAAAGTAAGTTGTTCCCGTTTTTATATTGAAATCCATTGCCTTCTGTGTTATTCGGATAATCATTAAAAGCAAGATCTCCCTTGCTTGTTATCGTAAGAGAAACGTTATTACCTGATTGAGTATAATATGACGGGTTAACAGGAACATTAAATAATTGAAAATCCAAGTAACTGCCATCGCTGTATTCTAATCTGAATTGGACAGAGGTATCTAAAGGAATTGAGTCAGCAAGTGTAAACGAAAATTGGGAACTATAGTTGTCTAATGAATCTAAAGTACCTACACTGCTTTTACTAAAGGAAGCATTATTAACTGTCGCGAAAGAATTCATACTGACAAGAGTGACAGTAAGATTCTGAATTGGCCTTAAATAGTTGACGAATTTTACTCCGACAGTAATAGTCTCCCCCGGCTCCAATATCCCGTTCCCATTACCACCCGGAGGAGCATCTGAAAATTGCATATTAACAGCTCTGACAGATTCGGAATTTGAATCGGCAAGAGCATTATAAGCATCTAATCTCCCTTTACCAATCTGGTAAGCATAAGTTGGGTTTAATGCATCAATATTATCGCAGTTTACTCTTACTTGCTCAGCAACCTGAAGCGGGGTATAATTTGAAAAACGTGAAAAGACTAAAGCAGCTACGCCTGCCGCAAGAGGCGAAGCAAAAGAAGTCCCACTCTCAGAATTATAAGTATTTGGCTGAAACGTAGAATATATTCCATTTCCCGGCGCCGCTAAGTCAACACCCGAACCATAGTTGGAATAATTAGCAACATTATCATTTTGGTCTGTAGCTGCAACAGAAAGGACACCTGCATAATCGGCGGGATAAAACTGTTCCGAAGAAGCGTCATTTCCCGCAGCGGCAACAACAAGCGCCCCATTAGCTATTGCATAATTTATCATATCCTGTTCCGCATTTGAATATCCGTCACCGCCCCAACTGCAATTTATAACCTTAGCGCCATTGTCCACAGCATATTGAATGCCTTCAAAACCATAAAGGACATATGGATCGCCAGTAGTTGGATCAATCTCATTTGCCTGTGCAACTTTTACAGCCATAATTTTACACTTATAACCAATGCCCGCTACACCAATACCATTATTTGTAACAGCATCAGCTGTTCCTGCTACCAATGTGCCGTGAACAGGTTTATCTTCAATCGGATTGTTATCCGGTGTTGGGTTTCCCGAAGCATCGCCCGCGCCGCCAAAGTCCCAGCCTATTGAATCATAAGGGTATGGATCACCAGCCCAATTATTGTTAATTTCTTTCCAATTATGCCAGATATTTGCATATAAATCGGGATGAGGCCAATCTACGCCTGTATCGACGATACCAATTACAACATTAGTATCACCTGTTGAAATATCCCAGGCTTGTTTCGCCTGAATATTCTTAATATAGTATTGTAAAGACAAACCCGGATCATTTGGGGTAAATACCAATCTTCTTACATATTTTGGTTCTACCCATTCAATATCGTTATTTGTTCCTTTAATTTTAGAGGCAACATAAAACGGATCATCCTGACTATCGTATTTAACCGTTACTATTCTATCTAATTCAGTCTCAGTCTTTAAAGGGTTTGTCCTAAACATTTGTTTAGCTGAAGAAAATTTAAACCTCCCAAATTTAAGATTAAGCTGTGCCGGTAAACTCTGCACTTTAGATAACACGCCGGTGGATTGACTCTTAAATTTGACTACTACCGTATGAGCAAGGTAGTATAAATTCCCTCTGTGAATTACTACTTGCGAATTAGGCTGGTTTGTTAATCCTAAACTGAAAAAAAGTAAAGGAATAAGATAAAAAGGTATTAAATAGCGTTTAGTTTTATAAAATTTCATTTGCGTTTCTAATAATTAAAAATAATTTTTAATATTCATTGAAATATTGTTAAATAGGTTTTGATTTACAATGTATAATCTGTTATAGCATACAAATTTAACGGGGTGTGACTAAGCCCCATTTACATTCAAACTAGACTTTAGGAAATGCAATAAAAAAATCCTGATTGGGAAATAGGGATTTTAAATTAAAATTTGTCAACTGCCGGATTTTATTCCGGCAGCTTCTTATAATATACATTATAAAAAGTTACTGTCTCTTGTTTATCTTGTTAAAATCTTAATTGCTTCATTTCTGATGGTCAATGAAATAAATAATTGGAATAGTACACAAAAAGAAAATAATAATAAATTATAGAACAATTCATTCTGAATCTAAACTTGAAATAGTAGAAATAAACGAATTTATTGTTTTGTCAAGGTCTATTTGGTTATGTACTGTAGAAACAAATATTGCTTCAAATTGAGCAGGGGCTAAGTAAATTCCTTTTTCCAACATTCGGTTAAAATACTTACCAAATGTAGCAGTATTTGACTTAATAGCTGTTTTAAAATTATTTACTTCCCCATCAACAAAAAACAAAGTCATCATTGAACCGACTCTGTTTAAAGCATATCTTTTCTTTATATCATGCAAAGCGCTGCGAATTCCATTTTCAAGATACGCGGACTTTTTTTCAAGTAAGCTATAAACTCCAGGATTTTTATTAATATACTGGAGTGCTGCATATCCGGCAGTCATAGCCAAAGGATTTCCGCTTAATGTACCAGCCTGATAAATAGGCCCGCAAGGTGCAATCATTTCCATAATTTCTTTTTTACCGCCAAAAGCGCCGACCGGAAGTCCGCCGCCGATAATCTTTCCAAAAGTAGATAAATCGGGTTTAATTCCATATAATTCCTGAGCTCCTCCTTTCGCAACACGAAAACCGGTCATTACCTCGTCAAAAATCAGAACTATTTTTTCTTCACTGCATATATTTCTCAGTCCCTTTAAGAATTCATTACTTGCAGGAACAACGCCCATATTTCCCGCAATCGGCTCAACGATAATAGCCGCTATTTCATTCTTATTCTGTGTAATATTTTTTTTTACCGAATCAATATCATTATAATCGGCAATTAATGTATCGGCGGCATTTCCTTTAGTAACTCCAGGACTGGTTGGTATTCCAAGAGTTAAAGCACCCGAACCTGCTTTTATTAAAAAATAATCTGCATGTCCATGATAGCATCCCTCGAACTTGATAAACTTATCCTTACCGGTAAAACCCCGCGCAGCCCTCACAGCGCTCATAGTAGCTTCTGTTCCGCTATTCACCATTCTTACCATCTCAACCGAAGGAACCATCTCAATTATAAGTTTTGCAATTTTCAATTCAAGCTCTGTCGGCGCTCCAAAACTTGTACCGTTTTCAACGGCTTTTAGCAAAGCTTCTTTTATAAATGCCGGATTATGGCCGAATATATGCGGACCCCAACTTCCGATATAATCTATATATTCATTCCCGTCAACATCGTAAAACTTCGAGCCTTCCCCACGCCGGATAAATATAGGATTACTACCGACAGCTTTAAAAGCTCTCACAGGAGAATTTACTCCACCGGGAATAAATTTTTGAGACTCTTTAAATAATTGTTCACTTTTACTCATTTTCATTTTTCATTCCGTATTCTACTATAAGACATAAACTATTATACACTATGGATAAAATACAAATAAAAAACGTTATGTAAATATCTATCATTTTCAAGAAGATATATTTACATAACGTCTTTACAAACATTTATATACTAAGAAACCGGTTATTTCTTTTTATTCCGAAGGAGAAGAAAGATTAACAAGTTGAGAAGTAACTCCGGGAATAACTGCTATTTTCCTGGCAAGTTCGTCTTTTTGCTCTTTGGTTCCATACAGTTCAAGAATAAGTAAACCTTCATTGGAGCATTTATCCAATATGCCATCGTGTATTCCCAAACGGGTTTTTATAATGCATCCCCAGCCGGTTAATATTTTCTGAACATTTACGGCAGCTTCTTGTCTTTTACCGATTAGAACAAGCAATAAAGTCTTTTCCATAATACTCTTTTCCAAGTTTTAATTAAGAATAAAATATTTAATTTACAAAGATTAACTAAATCAATTTATCAACTTAAATCAAGATATATTTAATAACTCATGTGAGCATTAGATGAATTGATTATAAAAATAAATTTCCTTTCTTAAACCGGATAATACTAAATATATTTACTATTGCTGCCATACCAACAAGAATTCCAATATAAGGAAGTATATCCAAAGTACCTGAACCACGCCAGAGGACATCCATAAAGCCTTCCATTGACCAGTACACAATTGAGAATTTACTTAAAATTTGAATGAAAGGTGGGAGAATAAAAGTTGGAAACCAAGCGCCGCCAATAGCGCTCATAGTTAAAATAAGTAAGGTGCCTAAACCGCTTGCTTGCGATTGGGTTCTGCTTACTGCGGCAAGAAACATACCGAACGCCGTACTTGCCAGGGACGCAGCTATTATAATAAGAAGCAGGTTAAAAAAGTTTGAAAAAATATCAATATGAAAAAGGACATAACCGGCAAAGAACATTACTAAAAGTTGAATACAACCAAGTGAAAAATTGTAAAGATATTTTCCAAACAATATTTGCTCTCGTGATACAGGGGCGGATAAAATTCTTAATATCACCCTACTTTTATTTTCATCCAAAAGCGAGGTGGAAGCGCCGGATAAGGAAAAAAGAAGAAACATAATAGCCCAACCCCCAACACTTCGGGTTGCGCCCGGATTGTTAATTTCCTTACCAACAAGCTGTTCCTTATCGATTCGCAACAAATCAATAAAGAAATTGGCTTTCTTTGATGTTGTGTCGTTAAACATAGAATCGGGATTACTTGAACTCATCCATTTATTTATCTTAGCTGTATCAACATTAAAATATTGGCTTACTACACCGGCAATCTTTTTATTAAAACTTTTGCCTTTTCCACTCCCTAACATAATCTCAGACCTTCGCTGCATACTCGTCATAAATAAACCCGGCATCTGCGACATAATACTTTTTGTAAGCAATCCTTCAATTAGCTGCATTTCCATTTCATTTTTAGGATCGTAATAAAATTTTAACTTCAATCCCATGGAAGTGTCGGTAAATGCATCACGGGGAATAACCAGAGCAGCAGAGGCATTCCCTTTTCTTATATAATCTTTAATAGTGTTTGTATCGAATGCGGCTTTCTTACCTTTATCATCAGTATAACTCCGAATAAGTTGGAAAGTTTTAGTGGTATCCAGAACAGATTCAAGTTTCTTAGCAATTTTAGAATCGCTGTTGTTTATAAAAGCAATTTGAATTCCCGACGGACTATTGCCCGGCCCGCTGAAAATAGAACCAAATAAATAGATAAGAAATACCGGAACAATAAAAGTTAAACTAAAGGCAGGCTTATCATGCCAGAATATGATATAATCTTTTTTGATTAGATGCAGTATGTTTTTCAATCTCTCAGCCTCCTTCCTGTTAAGTGGAGGAATAAGGCTTCAAGAGTAGGTTTCTGAATATCGATATAATTGTATGCAATACCATTATCCTCCATAGCCTTAAAAAATTCGGAAAATTTTATATTATCGAATGGTGTAAGCTCATACATCTCCTGTCCATCTATTATTGCGCCGAATTTATTAAACAATTCTTTTTTGGTTTCGGTTACATGGTTTTTGTTTATTTGAATTGTCTGTTTATAAGGAAGAAGTTGGATAAGTTTATCAAGTGAACCGGATGTAATAATTTTTCCGTGGTCAATTATTGCAATCCGGCTGCACAATCTTTCAGCTTCTTCCATATAATGAGTTGTGTAAATAATTGTCTTTCCTTCCGAATTAAGTTTCTCAAGATAGTCGAATATTGCATTACGTGATTGAGGATCCACTCCAACTGTTGGTTCATCACATAGTAATACCGCAGGATCGTGAAGAAGCCCAGCTGCAATATTCAACCTTCTTTTCATACCGCCGGAAAATCCTTTTACCTTATCTTTTCGTCTTTCGTACAGTTCAACCCTGTTGAGATTTTCTGCAATTATTGCGCGCAGAAGATTCTTCCTGATATTATAAAATGATCCAATTATTTCCAGATTTTCCTGAGCAGAAATATCATCATACAATGCAATAGATTGAGGAACCAGTCCTATCTTTTTTCTCACTTCATAATTATTTTTGCCTACTTTCTTCCCGGATATTAATAGTTCACCTGAATCAGCATCAAAATAACCTACTAAAAGATTTATCAAAGTTGATTTTCCGGCGCCGTTAGGTCCAAGCAGCCCGAAAAATTCCTTTTCATTTATTTCAATAGAAATATTATCTAATGCAGTGACCTTGGAAAATTTCTTTGTCACATTTTTAATAGAAATCATACCTGCTTCTTCCTTGATTTAATTTAATAAGAAAAGCTGAATCAAAATAAGAGGTTAATGTTAAGAAATAAATAAAAATATTATGATCGGTCAAAATACTTTATAAATTTACTCTGCAAACTTATAAATCTCAATATTTCTTTCATTTATTTAAAAAATAAATAAAACAATCATTAATATTTATTCTTTTAAATTATTTAAGGTATAACACAATTTTGTATATTTCAAAAAATAAAAATCATTTTTATTAAACAAACCAATAAAGAAATATGGAAAAAACAATTATACTTCTACTTATAGGATTAGCAGCGGGGATTTTCAGCGGTGTTTTAGGAATAGGCGGCGGAATAGTTATTATACCTCTGCTGGTTTACTTTCTTGGTTTTTCGCAGCATCAGGCGCAGGGTACATCGCTGGGGCTATTACTCCCGCCGGTGGGAGCTTTAGCTGTAATGAACTATTATAAAGCAGGCTTTGTTGATATAAAAGCAGCGCTTATAATGGTTATAACTTTTTTAATCGGCAGTTACCTTTCATCTTTGTTTGCAATTCAATTAAGCGAAACTATTATAAAAAAAATATTTGCAGTATTTCTTCTTGCTTACTCAATAAAATTATTTTTCGAAAAGTAGAGACGGGGCATGCCCCGTCTCTATTTTAAAATTTTTACAAGCCACTGATGAATAGGCAGCATATCCTTAAATTTTTTAAATGAATAGTTTATAATGTCATTATTCGCAAGCTCATTAAAATCCTGACTTTCATAATAAGCATATAGTCCGTAGTAAAGTAAAAACTCAGCATAGGGTGAAGACGGATCATATCCTTTAGGGGTTTTTTTATAGGTTTTTCCTCCTATTGAAAAATTTTCATTTTTTAAAACCTTTTTGACTGAATTATTTAGCTCTTTTCCTAAAACCGTATCAGACACCGCATCCCTGTAAATTTTTAATTGCTCTTTTGAAGGCATGTAAATACCGGTACTCAGGAAGAAGCCTTTCGTATCTATGTGAAAATAAAACCCGGAGCTTTCCATCTTCTTTTTGCCCTCCCATAAATATATTCCGAGGTTAGTTTTATACGGTGACTTATCTTTACTAAATCTTACATCCCGATGAAGTCTGAAAACAGATTTGTCTATCCCTGGAACAGCAATAATATTTGGGATGATAGCTGATAGCTTTTCCCCCATTTCAGTAACAAATTGAAAAGCCGGTTCTAAAAATTGCGAATTGTATTCATCCCTGTGTTTCTCAAACCATTCCTTGCTGTTATTTTTTGAAAGCTTCTTTAAGAAACCAACTGTTTTCATCGGAAAATTTTCAAATGCCGGTAATTTAGTCATTGTTTTTCCTTTCATTATTTAAAACTTTTAAATCTTTCGAATCGGTGCAAATATCAATCACACCTTAATCCCTTCCTTACTAAGCCTGCCTACCCGGTAGGCAGGTAGGGGACAGGGTTAGCCGGGCGGCAAAAAATGTATATAACCAAAATACCAATCAAAATTGAACCAACGGAAATTAAAATGCGCCAGCCGGTTCATGTTCATTTAAATATCTTGTTAAAAGATTAAACAAGTGCAGTGTAGTATTTTTACCTTCAAATATTCCATGCGAACGATTGGGGTAATCCATCATAGTAAAAGGTTTATTTAAAGAGATCAACTTATTCACAAGCGCTTCTGTATTTTGAAAATGGACATTATCGTCGCCTGAACCATGAACAATTAAAAGATTACCTTTAAGTTTGTCGGCATAGGTTATAGGTGAGCCTTCTGTATATGCTTCGGTATTATCCTGCGGAAGACCCATATAACGTTCCTGGTAAATAGTATCATAATATCTCTGGTCGGTTACCGGTGCAACAGACATGCCTGTTTTATAAATATCAGGATACCTAAACAGGAGATCTAAAGTGCCTGAACCGCCGCCGCTCCAGCCCCAAACAGCTATCCGATTTGGATCGAGAAAGGACCATTTCTTCAGCAATTCGGTTGCAGCGGCAGATTGATCTTCGGAAGAAATAACACCAATTTTTTTATAGATGACTTTTCGCCATTCTCTTCCTCTTGGACCAGGTGTGCCTCTGTTATCAACACTTATGATAATATATCCCTGCTGTGCAAGCATCTCATGCCAGAACCAATCTCTCTCCCATTCATCAAGAACCGTTTGAGCCGCAGGTTCGCCGTAAACATAAAATAATACCGGG